>OIXA01001297.1_pt1 | contig 32193 bp, 24 predicted proteins | sample 1587721 | NCBI WGS metagenome assembly OIXA01 (sample SAMEA3888900, study PRJEB22519) | human gut metagenome | biome: human gut; feature: human-associated habitat; material: faeces | place: Denmark | collected 2013
TGTCGCATATCAACCACTTACAACGATTGTTAATCGTTTTTAGTGGACACTAGTGTTCCTTCATATAGTTTTTAAAGGCCACAACACCTTTACTCTTCGCTTCTTTGTATGCCTTAGAATGCGAAAGGTAAATGTAACGACGAACAAGTTTTCTTTGTCTGTCATTATAGAAAGTAGTAAGCATCCTCATCATCTTGTCAATCCTATCCTCCTGCCATTTCTCGGTACGAAGTGGAAATGTAACGACGAATGCCTTTTGATTTTCTTTGTGTGCCATATGCGTTCGTTATAAAATTTGTTGCAAATATAACGATTATATTTCAAATAGCCAAATATCAATTTGTAAGCTTTTTACTCTAGATTAAAAGCACATCACAACCCAAACATAATAAAATGCACATTAATTAGTAATAAAAAGCCCCTAAATTATCTTTTACAAATACAAGAGGACAACATAGAACTATATTTAGCACAAGAAAAATCTAAAACTTTAAATACTATTAACTTTAAATTAACAATACTAAACACTTTTCTTATATGGAGGCTCTATAATAAAATCTACATCCTAATAATGCAATCTATGTTTTTTTTAACAATGTAGTGAATTAATATGTATCTTTGCACCCATGATTCGCCTAACATAAACCAAGAAATTATGACTTTACTTCAAGAAAGACTGTTCGCCATGCAGGATAAGCAGTATGCTGCTTTCCAAGCCAAACTGACACCGGGAGTCGAGCAACCCCACCTTGCTCCCTAGACGCACAACAAGACCATTCAGAAGACCATCGAGAATCACCTCATCTGCTGAAGCCATCAATCCATCATAAACCATCCTGTCGCTGGGCTTGAAACTATCTGCCTGACCTCTGAAAGGACGCAAGCATGGCTTTCGCAAGTTCGGATAATTACATGATAAATATCGTTAAAAGTTGGTTATTTCGAAATAAATGGTGTATCTTTGCACAAAAACATTTACAAGCAAAACACAACATGCAGATATTATTAGCAAACGCCAAGATAATGTTCGGCAAGGCGGACAGAAAGCCCATCTCCACCCCACTCTTCCAGAACGTGGCAGACACTCTGGCTGCGGAAATGGCAAGGATGGACGTGGAGGATTTGGCTCGGCAGCTGGATTGCAGCAAGAAGATAGCGGCAGAGAACTGGCAACGCTACCAGAACTTCATGGCAGCCGAGAAGATGCCTGCCCTGCTTGCCTACAACGGTCAGGCATACAAGCATCTTCGTGCCGACACCTTGAGCGACGAGGCATTGGAGTTTGCCCAGAAGCATCTCTGGATAACGTGTTTCCTCTATGGTCTGCTTCGCCCTATGGACGGCATTGTGCCCTATCGTATGGAGCATTGCGTCACGATAGAAGCCACAAACGACAAGCCCATTCATCAGTTCTGGAAAGACCGGCTGACGGATGTGCTAATAGATAGCGTGAAGGCTGACGACGGCATCCTCCTGCATCTATCCACGGAGGAATATGAACATCTGTTCGACTGGAAGAGGGTTTGCAAAGAAGTGACGGTCGTACAGCCTCTCTTCTATGTGAGGCAGAAAGACGGCAGACTGAAGATGCAAGCTGTTTGGGCAAAGTCGTGCCGTGGAGCTATGGTACGCTTCATTCTTAACAACCGCCTCGTCACTCCCGAAGAACTTTCTGCTTTCAATTACGAAGGCGTTGAATGCGCTCCGCTATTAGGCGATGCGAACAATCCGCATTTCGTAAGAGAATTTATCAAATAAAATATTATGAAACTAAACAAAATACATCACGTAGCCGTAATTTGCTCTGACTATGAGCAATCTAAGTATTTCAATACAGAAGTGTTGGACCGGCAAGCAGTTTGTGTTCTTCAGCGACCCCGACGGACTGCCGATAGAACCGTACGAAAAGTAAAGAATCATCACTTATAGGTATTGCCCGACTCACAACTAAACAGTATCTTTGCATCATAATTAACAGACTCAACTTTCGCAAATGGGGAAGTTAAAGAATTTAAAGAAGTTAGAGAAGTTAAAGCCATATGTTTTACAACTAAATTTACAACCCAAAAGGCTATTGGCTATAACTTCTAACGACCGAAGGGAGTGATAACTTCTTTAACTACTATAACTTCCGTACATGCGAAACTTCAATTAACAAATAAAAGACTATGACAGAAATGACAGCAACAATAATCATTGGACTTCTGATTCCGCTATTGGGAACGATGCTTGGTTCGGCTTTCGTATTCATAATGAAAGACGAGATGTCTGCGCGATTGCAAAAGACATTGTTGGGCTTTGCCTCTGGAGTGATGGTAGCAGCGTCCGTATGGTCTTTGCTAATTCCTGCTATGGAGATGAAGGCAGAGAGCGGCGTATGGTCGGTAGTACCGGCAGCCATAGGCTTTCTGTTAGGCATCGGTTTCCTACTGTTAATCGACGAGTTTACGCCCCACCTTCATATTGGCACAGACAAGCCCGAGGGCATCAAGTCGCACATGTCAAAGACAGCTATGCTTGCCCTTGCCGTAACCATCCACAACCTGCCCGAAGGAATGGCAGTAGGCGTGGTGTTTGCAGGAGCCGAAAACGGTGCTTCGCATATCTCGTTAGCCGCTGCCATTTCCGTATCGTTGGGCATTGCCATTCAGAACATCCCCGAAGGCGCTATTATCTCTATGCCCCTGCGGGCAGCAGGCAACAGCCGATGGAAATCCTTTATGTTAGGCTCGCTGAGCGGAGTGGTAGAGCCTATAGGAGCCATTGCCGTACTGTTGCTTGCCTCTCTCATTATGCCAGCCCTACCCTACATGCTCGCCTTTGCAGCAGGAGCCATGTTCTACGTAGTGGTGGAAGAGCTAATCCCTGAAGCCTCAAGCGGCCAGCACAGCAATTTCAGCACCATCGGCTTCGCCATAGGTTTCGTGCTGATGATGGTGCTTGATGTTGTTATGGGTTAACAAAAATATATAGATTATGAAACCGGCAAAGCTCCACGCAATTGCCCGGGTATAAAGACAGTGCTCACTATCAATGCAGATAGCATCTATCTGTTGAAGCAGGACTATATCGACAAGAAAGATGGTCACGATGAAGACAGATTCTATGGGTGTAGAACCTGAAGGTGAAACTGCAAAATTGCATGTACTGAAAAAGAAATAGTACAAGGAATCAAAAAAAACGTGGACAGACATTAAGTCTATTCACGTTTTTTCAAAGATGTATTCAGAGCCTTATAACTTACTATGACTGATTGAACATAAAGCATTTATTTTCAATGCTCTTTGATATTTTACATTTTTTTTTGTGTGTTGGCTGTTCCCGATTTTCCAAATATTTCTTTGTCATTTTTGTTTGATATTTAATGATGTTATAGATTGCGGTCTCACTCTGATTTCTCAGAGTGAGGACCATTTGGTTATCTTACAGGACGGATCACGAATTTGAATGCATAGTCCTGATAAGGAAGCATATATTTCTCAATAGGTAATGAGCCCCATGTATCGATACATCCCAATCCCATCTGTCTCTGACTAATGTGTACAGAGGTAAAGTCTCGTGGTACAAGGTCTCCAGAATGTTCTTGGTTCTTTACCGGTCCGCGGTAAAGATCTGAAGTCAGATAGTTCAGGCTTGAACACTCCATTGGCTCATTGGAGAAAAACTCCAGACCTTTATTGTCTTTTGTCAGAACCTTCCAATATCTTACCTGCGTCTTGTTGCCAGACTCCTGTGGACGGACGTATGGATAATACTGATCCTTTACCAACTGGGTAAAAATGCCCAATCTGTCGGAGTTGTTACGGTCTGCATAATTCTCGTTAGGACCCTTTCCGTAGAATTCAACTCTATCAAACTCCTTAGGCATCTGCAATTCCATTCCATAGCGCAGAAGATTTGGCTTGTTCTCCGCATCAGGATTTACCTTCAGATCTTGTTCTACAGTCAGTTCTCCATTATTATTCAATGTATAGGTAAGAGTCAGTGTAGACTCTGTTTCTTTGAGATACAACTCGGCAACAACAGAACCATTCTCCTTACGGGTAAAATTCTTCAGTTCCATACTTGGCTTATTCCATGCTGCACTTAATGTAGTCATATGTGAACCAAAATCGTTGTCTGTGCATGCTCTCCAGAAGTCTGGAGTCAAATCAAATCCTCTTACAAGCATAGGTGTTTTGTCAACATCCAAATAAGAAACAAGTCCTGTTGTCTTACTGATGGTAACATCCACACCATTGGCAGAAAGAACGAGATACTTGGCATGATCTACAGCCTTGACTTTGGCTGTTTCAGAGGAATTCAATACAGGGAACTTATAGTCGCTAATCACAAACTGCTGGTGGGCGATTTCTTCATCCTTACTTAGAAGAAGCGAATCACTGTTCAATTTGTACGAAAGAGTCAGTGTCTTTTCCTTTCCTCTGTACTTCTTGTCTGCAACTATCTTTGCATATCCAGGAATTGCAATGGTCTTGCTTGTCTGAGGAAGAATTTTGTATTTGCCAAGGTTGATTAAACCATTTGCCATACTTTTTCCCTCTACCTCTATTGAATATACGAGATTTACGTTATTCAACGGAACAAAGAAGTTCTCGTTGAATACAGAGACAGTACCCTTGACCTTGTTCTTAAGTTTGCTCCAGATGTTCTGATGGAAGTATTTTACTTCGTAAGCATGAGGATTTGGTCTTCTGTCCGGACTAACCAAGCCATTGTTGTTGAAGTTCTCGTCAGACATAGGGAAACGACCATAATCACCGCCATAGGCATAGATCTGATTACCAGTTATCTTGCTCTTGTCGCGCAGACCCTGATCAACAAAATCCCAAATAAAACCACCCTGATACTGAGGATACTGACGGACCAAATCCCAATACTGCTTGAATCCACCCATAGAATTACCCATGGCATGGGCATACTCCTGCTGAAGAAGAGGTTTGTCACAATAGTCCTTTTCCAGATATGCTCTACAACTGTCGTAATCAGCATACATAGGACAGAAAATGTCAGTCTTGCCAGCCTTCAGGCCAGCCAACTCGTATGACTCAACAGGACGGGTTTCATCATGCTTGCCTGTTGAACATGCCATTTCGTATTGTACTGGACGAGAACTATCATATGCCTTCACCCAATCGTAGGCATCCTCAAAGTTCTTGCCATAACCTGCTTCATTACCAAGACTCCACATAATGATACAAGGATGATTTTTGAGAACCTTCACATTGTGCATGTTACGCTCAATGTGTGTCTTGTTGAACAACTCATTTTTAGCCAGAGTCTCTTTACCAAATCCCATTCCGTGGCTTTCCAGATTTGCCTCAGCCACGACATAAATACCATATTCATCACACAAATCATACCAGCGTGGGTCATTTGGATAGTGGCTGGTGCGTATAGCATTGATGTTTAATTGCTTGGCAACCTTTATGTCACGAATCATGTTCTCAACACTGACAACATATCCTCCATCAGGATCTATCTCATGACGGTTCACACCCTTGATAAGAACAGGCTGTCCATTTACCAAGAGCTGTTTTCCCTTGATCTCAATCTTTCTAAAACCGACATTCTGGCGAATGACTTCCAATACTCTATCTCCATCCATCAATGTCGCTCTGAGTGTGTACAAATTCGGTGTTTCTGCTGTCCATTTGGCTACATTCTGAATGGTTGACTCTACTGTTGAACTGCCACCCTGTAACGGTTTCTTTCTTTCAAAAACCGTATTGCCAGTTTTCTTGTCTATCAATTCTACCAGAACATTCTTTCCATCACATGATTCTGTAGAAAAATGAATGGCAAAGATACCGTCTTTATAATTATCGGACAAGGAAGAGGTGACGTTCAAGTCCTTAATATGTGACTTCGGCTGAGCATAGATATAGTTCTCTCTGGCAATACCGCGAAGTCTCCAATAGTCCTGATCCTCAAAATAAGAGCCATCGCACCATCTCATCAGCTGCATGGCTATCAGATTCTCTTTTCCTGGTTCTACATATTTAGTGATGTCAAATTCCGCAGCAACCTTATTGTCTTCAGCATAGCCAACAAACTTTCCATTTACATATAGGTTGATATTGCTGGAAAATTCGCCAATGTGCAGTATTATATTGTCACCATTCCAATTCTCAGGAATTACAATCTTACGTCGGTAAGATCCGACATAGTTGCCAAGATCCTGCACATAAGGAGGATTTGATTCCCATTCATTTTCCCACTCATATCTTATGTTGGTATAGACAGGCACGCTATAGCCATTCAACTCCCAACATCCAGGAATTGGCATCTTACCCCAATTAGAATCATCAAGATTGAGAGAATAGAAATCTAAAGGACGCTCATTGGCATTCTGCACCCAATTGAATTTCCAATTTCCTTCAATAGACAAGAATCTCTTTGAAAGCGTCTTATCATTTCTGTCAGACAGTTCCTTATTCTCATAGCCGAAGAAATCAGAAACAGGCTCGTTACGATTGATGTTGTTCACCAAAGGGTCATTCCATGGTTCGGTCTTCTGGGCAAATACATTACCTGACAAAGCCATAAAAAGTACCATAAAATTGCATAATCTATTCATAATCAATAGGTATTTATAGTTTTATACTTGCTCCAAACTCAACCGTGAAAGGACGAAGATAGCGTCCGGACATTACGTAGCCATTGAATCGCTTGGCTTCTTCCGGACCAATAAGCTCTGAGCCGGATATTGTACCGCTGGCACCTTTTTGGTTCAGGAAGTTGACTACACCAAGGTTGAATGATAATTTGTTGGTAGCATTCCATTTCACACCTGCGAAAGTTTCCCAATGGCCGTTAAACCAAAGGGCATTTGAAAGGTTAGCATACGTTTTTCCAAAATATCTGAAACTGCCCCATACAGTCATCTTATCCTTGTAAAAGGTATAACTTGGGTCAAGCTCAATCAGTATCTGTGGTATTTCCTTGACAATGTTACCAGTGGCGTTTAAGTCAGAAGTCTCACCATCATCAAACTTTACTGTCACAGAATAGTCCTTGTATGTTGGCTTCTGATAGGTAAAGAGGGCATGAAGATGCGCACCCTTGAATGGATCAAGTTCCACATTGGTTGTCCATCCCACTGTCTGGATGCTGTAATTCAAAGACGTTGTTTTTGAAATATTGGTACCAGGTTTGGTTATATCCTGCTGATCAGTATTGTTAGTCTTCTGAATCCAGGTTATCATTGATGTAACATCAATCCACTTATTGCGATAGTATATACCACCACGGAGCAATGGAATGCGGAGACGCAGGTCCTGTGGTCCCATATTGGCATAATCTGTCATGCGAGGAGAGCGTTCCATTTGAGTGAAGTCAGCGGTGAGTCCCATACCTTTATAAAAGGACCATGTAGCCGAAACTGTAAATGCATAATTGAGCTTATTCTTTGTTCTGTGCTGTGGTGTAATGGTTACACCGTCAGCATTGGTTGCACCGACATACATGTCTGCAAATCGTGCATAAGGCAACTGGTCTACAGACATACGACACCACTCTAAGCGTGCGCCATAGAAGAAACGAAGGCTTTCAATAGGACGCCATTCGTCTGTGAAATATCCTGCTAACTTATTCTCATTACCGACAGCATAGTCTGTAGAAATCTCATTGAACCCATAATAAGTTATTCTTGCAGTCGGGTCTGAAACCGTGGAATGTGATAGAAACTCTGGATACTCCTTTACACTGGCATCCCATTGTGTTGACGCAGACCAGTAGTTTAAGTCAAAGTTCCACTCGTTGAGACCTATTTTAAGATTATGCTGGCCATAGTTTCTCATCACCTCAGAGGTGAGAAGGAAAGATTTTGCCGTTGCAGTATGGAACCAGATTCTTCGGCCATCCATCATACCTGTATAAAGCTTTCCATTCTTGTCATAATACGTATTCGTATTCCCCTCAACCTTTCCATCTTTGACATTCATGATGGAACTGCCGCCAAAGTCGGCATAGTTAGCATCAACCCAAGTATATTTAGCCTTTGTATCCAAGTTCCATGCATTACCTAAATCCCATTTGAATAATACAGCAAATTCGTGAGATTTGTTTTTGTTCCAATCATTGATAGTAGTATTTTTCACTTCACCTGTCTTCATATCACGGTACATGAAGTTCTGAGAAGCTGGAACGTATGAAGATGTACCCAATTTAAAGCCATCCAATTCTGTCACATCACCATCAGTGTGATAGATAAATGGTGCAAAACAGGTTACGGTACCCATACGCTGACTGTTTGAGAACTTGTAGAGGAAAGACAACTGACCTCTGTTTCCCCAATGCTTTGTCAGGGCACCCTTATAAATTTGTGTACGGTCATTATAGTTGGTAAACTTCAAGTCAAAGGTTCCCGGATCAAAGTTTTGATACATATTCAAGGCATAAGTCCAGCCTTTAACCAGAGGTCCTGAAACGTTCAAATCAAACTGATGCATACCATAATGGTTGCCTTTGTAATTCAAAATACCCTTGAACGTATTACTGCCTAAGTCGCTGAAACTGTTTACAGAATAAGCGATGTTTCCTGTAGCTATGGCTGATTCCTGCGGGTTCATCAATCCTACTTCAGCCAAGCTTCCGTCACTTCTCCAATGAGCAGATAGAGGATGGATGTAAGAAGAATAAACGACAGGTAATCCGTTCTCGTACACATTTACATCTTCACTTGGAAGACCTATCTGAATGTAACGAGGTGCATTGGCATCGGATGCATTGAGCATCACATTGCGTTCTGCTTTCTTTTCTACAATTGTAGTGTCTGACTTCTCTTGAGCACTACAAATGCTTGGGATGACCACGCAACAAGATAAGAGTAAAAGTTCTCTTCTCATAACTTTAAAAACATTAAAAACGCTAAATACATAATGGATTTATTTCAACCATACATGCAATTACGTTTTATGTCCAATGCACCAATATGGACCAAAAAACTACCTAACACATACATAAGGGTAACGGCGTTGGTGCAGTACAAGTAACTCAGCCATATGCTACCAATGGAATTATTCAGGGGCAGCTAATAATAAGTTTTTTATTTTTTTATTGGGCGGTCTATAACTGCCTTGTTTATTTCTGATCCTGATTTGATATTATAAAATCCAAGTGTGAGTATAACCAAGTGCGCTTGTAAACGCCATTTCCAATATGCTTGTCCTTCCCGTCTTTCTCACTCGGCATTCGTCAATGAAGGTAAGGCGTGAAAACGATTGCAAAGATAAGACTCAAGTCTTAAAAATCAAAAAAAAAAAACAATATTACCAAACTTTAACGATAATAATCAAAGCGTTTATCAGATTTCAAGATATTCTTACTTGTTGGCACGGATCTTTATCTGCTTGATGTAATCAGGAGAAGGAAAATAGAAAGAAAAAAGCGAAATAAAGAATATTTTTACTTAAACCTTTGTGGATAGTATGCGTCTAATTCATAAAGTATAGGACAGATAGTATCGGATGTTTAAACATTCATCACAAATAGAAATTATAAACTTTTAATATTGTGGCTTATGAAAAGAATTTTTCGAATATTGATGATTGCCATTTGCTGCATGCTAACATGCAATATGGCAGCGAATGCAGGCAACGACAAGCCTATCTCTGTAAATGCACTCCCGGTAAAGGCTCAGACCTTGCTCAATAATCATTTCAATGGTCAGAAGGTGATGCTTGCAACGATTGAATCGGGAGTTATCAACAAGAGCTATGATGTGGTTCTTCAGAACGGAACCAAGCTGGAATTCGACAAAAAAGGAAATCTCACCGAGATTGACTGCAAGCAGGGAAAAGTGCCAGCCAAACTGATTCCGCAGGCCATCAGAAACTACCTGAAGGAGAATTATCCAGCGCAAGCGGTAAAGAAGATTGAAATGAACAAGAATGAATACGAAGTGGAATTGGCAAATGGGTTGGAGTTGACCTTCAACAAGCATTTCCAGGTAATCGACATCGACTGATAAGACAACTCGATATTGACGGATTGTTTTCAAAAGGTTCACCCGAAAAAATGTGATGACCTTCATCTAATGAGCCCCACTAACTTTCCGATTCCGAGAAGGACACGGATGGTTAGTGGGGATTTTTCATTTACATGTCTTGCAACGTATGTTAAATCCGATAAATCTTGTTAAACAAATTCTATCTTACCTCTCATGTTCATACCTTTGCACGCAAATTGAATAATCAAAGGATAACATTTTAAATATTTATAGAAGAATATATGAGAGAAAATTCAGAAAGTTCAGTAGCCTGCCATCATCGAGTAGGCTTCCTGGGATTGCTCGTCACATTAGGCATTGTGTTTGGCGACATCGGTACATCACCCCTCTATGTGATGAAGGCCATCCTGCATACAGGCGAAACCATCAACGAGATCACCATCCTGGGCGCATTGTCCTGCATCATTTGGACACTCACCCTGCAGACCACCATCAAATACGTATGCGTGGCGCTGCGTGCCGACAACAATGGCGAAGGAGGCATTCTTGCCCTCTACGCCCTGTTGCGCAAGATGAAGAGAAAGTGGATTTACTTATTGGCCATCATCGGCGCCAGCACCTTGCTGGCAGATGGAATCATCACCCCTGCCATCACGGTTACCACAGCCATCGAAGGACTCGAAAGCATCAGTCCCCACCTGCCAGTCATCCCCATCACACTGGGCATCATCACCATCATCTTCTTTGTGCAACGCTTTGGCACAGAGAGTATTGGCAAGTCGTTCGGAGTCTTCATGCTGATATGGTTCCTGCTGCTGGGCGTTACGGGAGCTTTCAGCATCACCTCTTATCCCTTGATACTGAAGGCGTTCAACCCCTATTATGCAGCCATGCTTCTGGCAAGATCGCCGGAGTGGTTCCTGATTCTGGGCGCCGTATTTCTCTGTACCACCGGTGCTGAGGCACTTTACTCCGACCTGGGTCATTGCGGCAGGAAGAATATCGCCATCAGCTGGGGCTTTGTGAAGACCATGCTCATTCTCAACTATCTGGGTCAGGGTGCGTGGGTGCTGAATCATGTGGATACATCAATGGCCGTGAATCCGTTCTTTGCCATCATGCCGCAGAGCATGCTGTTCTTCGCCATCATCATGGCCACGGGTGCGGCAATCGTGGCGAGCCAGGCACTCATCAGCGGAACCTTCTCCATACTGAGCGAAGCCATGAACCTTCACTTCTGGCCGCGCATGCGAATCAAGCATCCTACCCATTTAAAGGGGCAGCTCTATATCCCGATGATCAACCTCGCCATGTACATCGGCGTGGTGCTCATCATCCTGCTCTTCCGCGACTCCTCGCACATGGAGGCAGCCTACGGTCTCGCCATCACCATCACTATGCTGATGACCACCCTGCTGCTCGGTTTCTACCTCCACAGCAGGGGCGTGGCGCGGATTTTCACTATGCTGTTTATGGGCGCTTACTGCACCATCGAAGCCATCTTCCTGGCAGCCAATCTGTCAAAATTCCTCGCCGGAGGATGGTGTACAATGCTCATAGGCGGAATCCTCTTTCTGATGATGTATGTGTGGGTGAGAGCCATGAAGATACGCCGACATTATATCAGCACCAAGCCGCTGAATGATTATTATCAGATTATCTCCGACATCAAGGCCGATGAGAGCATTCCCAAGTACGCTTCCAATCTGGTTTATGTAAACCACGCCAGCAAGGAAGGCACCGTAGACGACAAGCTGCTCTACTCCATCATCAACAAGCAGCCGAAACGTGCTGACCATTACTGGCTTATCAACATGGAGTTTGTAGACACTCCTGATACGCTGGAGTATGGTTGCGAGACATTGATTCCCGACACTCTCTACAGCGTAACCATGCACATAGGCTTCCGCATAGAACCTCGGGTGAGCCTCTATCTGCGCCAGGTGGTGGAAGACCTTGTGGCTGACGGGAAGGTAGATCTGAGAAGTGCCTATCCTTCGCTCCGCAAGAACGGCATTTTCGGCGATTTCCGCTTCATCATCATCCACCGAGTCTATTACCCCGAGAGTTCCGACAACCGGCAACAGAACCTGCTGATGAGCATCTACGCCCTCATCAGCAAGATAGGAATTGATGAGCCAAAGGCATTGGGTCTCGACACATCCATGGTTGTGGTAGAACGTGTGCCGCTAATAATCAATCATCGTAACAACAGCATAAGGCGCATCACCCACATGATGAAAAATTAGTGAGAGTTGATGTTTTGAACGTAATCCACACTACAGGTATGGTCACTGTGAAGGAGATGATGTCGCTCACAGCCTGACAAATCTTCACTCCAGACAACCCGAAGAAACGAGGGAGGACAAGGATGAGAGGAAGCTATAGATAAAGGCCGAAACACAGGTTCAGTTCATATTTTTATTGTCAAGATGTCGTTTATATTGGTGAGATAATTTCTGCTCCTATACTCACATTTCACCTTCCATGCCTGACACTCTGTGCCTTCTACGGCAAGGTGCAGGGTCTTGACACCATACCTGTGGTTTATGTTGTCGAGAGTGTGCATGAGGTTGTTACGCTCCTTGAGCTTGGGAGAGGTCAGGAAGAGGTCGAGTTGGAGCGGACTGTCCTGACAGATGTCGCTCAAGACGACACCCGATTTCTTATACATGATGCCTGGCACATAGATCTGCTCCAGACATCGCAAGGCTGCTGAGGTGATGGTCTGGGTGTCGGATGAGGCTGTGAGAAGGGTTGATGTGGCGGCGTTGCCATACTGCTGCAAGTCCTCGCGAAAGCGGTTGCTGCTCACAAACACGGTTATGGTCTTGCAAACGCAGCTCTGGGCCCGCAGCTTGTTGGCACAGCTCGCGGCAAAGGAGGCCACTGACGACTTAAGGTCAGCCATCTCGCTTATCATGTTGCCGAAGCTGCGACTGGTGCAGATAGTCTGTCGGCGGAGCACCTCGCTGGTGTCGATGCACGGAACGCCGTTAAGCTCTAACCAGGTTTGATGGCCAGGCTTGTGAAAACGCGCTTTCACCCACGCCTCGCTCTTGTCGGCAAACTGTAAAGGGGTGCAGATGCCGAGACATTGAAGCTTCTCAAGGGTGCGGCACCCTATGCCCCACACGTCGGCAAGATCGAAGAGCTCAAGGGCCTTGCGACGCTTGGCATCGGTGTCGATCATGCACACGCCGTTGTAGCCCTTATATTGTTTAGCAAACTTGCTGCCCATCTTTGCAAGAGTCTTTGAGGGAGCAATGCCTACGCTCACGGGAATATCGGTACAGAGCTTTATGCGGTCACGCACACCGCGCATGAACGCCACGAGGTCGTGGTGGCGTTCGTAGCCGCTGAGGTCAAGAAACGACTCGTCTATGCTGTAGTTTTCGACATGCTGAACGCTCTTGCGCAACAAGCTTATAACGCGCTGGCTCATGGCTGTATAGAGCTGCATGTTGGTGGAAAAGAGCTGAACGTTGTAACGACGCACAATGTGCTGAACCTTGAAAATGGGGTCGCCACGATGAAGCCCACACGCCTTGGCTTCGGGTGTGAGCGCCACTATGCAGCCGTCATTGCTGGAGAGCACACAGACAGGCTTGCCTTCAAGCCCCGGGTGAAAAACCTTCTCTACAGAGCAGAAGAACGAGTTGCAGTCGACAAGTGAATACATTTTTTATTGATAAGAGGAATCCAATTTTTATTGATGAAAGGAATCCGATGGATCTTTATTAACCAGGCTTACCCCTGATAGAGGTTCTCTAATGAGGTTTGTGTATGATATAACTGACGGTTCCCCAGATGCTGAAGGAATCGTCGGCGGTCACTTTTATCTCAGGATAATCGGGATTGGCAGGTATGAGCCATCCCGTGCCGTCGCGCATCTCGAAACGCTTCAAGGTGTACTCGCCGTTCAGCTCACACACAGCCACCTCGCTTGGCAACGGGTTGCGATTGCTCTTGTCAACGATGACGATGTCGCCAGAACAGATGCCGGCATCAATCATGGAGTTGCCCTCCACGCGTATGAGGTAAGAGGCTTCAGGACAGGGGCAAAGCATCTGTAGCAGTTCTATGCTTTGCGCCTTCTCGTCGTTGTCGAGGGGCACAGGAAAGCCTGCCACAATGCCTATATCGAACACGTTGATGTTCATGGTCTTAACCATGGTGGCGGGATAGACGGCACCAAGCTTTGAAAGAGACGTTTGCTCAAAGACAGACCGTTCTTGCTCTAAACCCGAAGGCTCTTGTCCCAAGCCTGCATCTCCTTGCTCCAAGCCTGAAGGCTCTTGCTCAGCTCCAGCCATTTCTTGTGCTATGCATTTTTTTATAAATTCGGTCTTTGGCTCGTGGTCATCAATAAACCGTGCCATCTCGCCCGAAGCTCTGAACGTGTATAAGCGGCTTTGTTCCTTGGCACGAGGTCTTCCTGCTCCAAGCCTTGCACCTCCATGTTCTTTCTTTGTTATATTGTCTGCCATAACGTTACATTATATCTTTAAATATGACTATGCAAATAAATATGACTATGCAAAGATAGCAAAAGATCTTGATAAACGTATTACGTTTTTCAAAAAAATATTTACTTTAACTTTCAAGCTTTGTTACCATAAGATGCGAAACAGGCGTGGTAAGTTGTTATTTTCCAACACAGAAATTATAATAATTGCAGATTTTTGTTTACTTTTGCAGATAGAAAGAGTTATAGATTCAAGCAACAAGAAATTATGCCATTAAGAATTCCAGACAAACTGCCCGCGATAGACATCCTGAAGAAAGAAAACATCTTCGTAATGGACGACACGCGAGCCATGACACAGGATATACGCCCACTGAAAATTGTGATTCTGAACCTCATGCCGCTGAAAATAACGACAGAGACAGATCTCATTCGACTGCTGTCTAACACGCCGCTGCAGATAGGAATAGACTTCATGAAGCTCAAAAGCCACACGCCAAAGAACACACCTATAGAACACATGATGATGTTCTACCGCGATTTTGAGGAGATGAAAGACGAGAAATTTGACGGCATGATCGTGACGGGAGCGCCCATTGAGCTATACAACTATGAAGACGTGACCTATTGGGACGAGATCACGCAGATCTTCAGTTGGGCACGAACACACGTCACCAGCACGCTCTACATCTGCTGGGCAGCACAGGCTGGATTATACTATCATTACGGCGTGCCAAAATACACTCTCGACAAGAAGATGTTTGGTGTGTTCAGCCAGAAGACGCTACAACCGCACCTGCCTATCTATCGCGGTTTCGACGACTTTTTCTTTATGCCGCAATCGCGACACACGGAGGTGCGCAAGGAAGACATTCTTGCCAACAAAGACCTACAGCTCATTGCCGAAAGCGACGAGAGCGGCGTGGGAATGGTCATGGCGCGAAACGGACGTGAATTTTTCGTGACTGGACACATGGAATATTCGTCCATGACGCTCGACAAAGAGTATCGACGCGACTATGGCAAACGCTCTGACGTGGAAATGCCCAAGCACTATTATGCTGACAACGACATGGAGCGCGGTCCTGTGGTTAGATGGCGTGCACATGCAAACCTGTTCTTTAACAACTGGATAAACTATTATGTCTACCAGGAAACCCCATACGACATTAACAAGATTGGATAAACATATCTATGCGTGAACTTGAAATATTAGCCCCTGCAAAGAACCTTGAATGTGGAATGGCGGCCATCGAGCATGGTGCCGATGCCGTGTACATAGGTGCTTCACACCACGGAGCGCGTGCCGCAGCAGGCAACAGCGTGGAAGACATTGCTAAATTGTGTGCCTACGCCCACTCGTTCCTTGCCCGCGTCTATGTGACGCTTAACACCTTGGTCTATGAAGGCGAGATGGAGAGTGTGCTGGCGTTGGTGCGACAGCTTGCCGAGGCAAGGGTGGATGCGTTGCTCGTGCAAGACATGGGCATCGTGGGCCGAATTGCCAATTGTGCCGACGACGACCCTCTTGCCTATTTTAAAACACGTCTGCACGCAAGCACACAAACCGACAACCGCACAGCCGAGAAGGTGAGATGGCTGCACGACGTTGGCTTTGAGCGCGTGGTGCTGGCAAGAGAGACACCGCTACAGACCATGCGCGACATCCATTCTCAAAACAAGGGCGTGGAGCTGGAGGCTTTTGTGCACGGCGCGTTGTGTGTCAGCTTCTCCGGATTGTGCTACGCCTCGCAACATTGTTTTAAGCGTAGTGCTAACAGGGGCGAGTGTGCGCAACTGTGCAGAATGAAATATTGCCTCGTCGACAGCAAGGGACACGAAATAGAGCACGACCGACATCTGCTCTCGCTGAAGGATATGTGCCAGATAGAGAACCTTGAGGACATGGCTGAGGCGGGCATCAGTTCGTTTAAGATTGAGGGCCGACTGAAGGACCTTGCTTATGTCAAGAACGTGGTGGCAGCTTACAGTGAGGCGCTTGACAAGATTGTAGCAAAGCACCCCGACAAATACAGACGTGCCTCTATTGGCACCAGTCACCACTCGTTTGTGCCTGACCTCACAAAAACGTTCAACCGCGGATACACATCCTATTTTCTTCACTCGCGCCAGCCAAACATCTCGTCGCCCGACTCGCCTAAGGCTATGGGCAAGTATATTGGGCGCGTAAAGGAGATCAGGGGCAACTCGTTTAACGTGGCAACCGTAGAGACGCTTGCCAACGGCGATGGCCTGTGCTTCATAAACGCCGACCGCGAGCTCGTGGGCTTCAGAGCCAACAAGGTGGTGGGCAACAGGGTCTACCCGTTTAAGATGCCAAAGACGCTCGAGGCTGGCGTGGCGCTCTACCGCAACAGCGACCAGACGTTCGACAAGGTGTTGGCTTCTGAAAGCGCGGAAAGGAAAATTGAGATCAGCATGAGGCTTGGTGCAACAGCAGCACACATAACGCTTGAAGCTGTGTGCAAAGAGACTAACGGCACAGCAGACCTCAGCTTTTCTCCGCTTGCGGCATCTGTGGTTTTGGACAACACGTTTGACGCAGCAAAGAAACCACAGAAGGACAACATGGTTACACAGCTCTCAAAACTCGGCAACACAGCTTATGTGTGTCACGATGTGGAGGTGGAACGTGAGGCAGAGCAACTCTTCATCCCGTCAAGCATGCTGGCCACGTTAAGACGTGAGGCCGTGGATGAGCTTGACAAAGCCATTGCCGACAGGGCGCTCCGTCGCGGCGAAAACAAGAATATGAGCAACGGTAAAACCATAAACAACGGTAAGAGCAATATTGCGGATGCACCATCGTTCTATAAGGACGGCTATCTTTACAACATCGCCAACAAAGATGCAGAAGCATTTTATCGTGCAGCCGGCATGAAAACCGTTGTGCCCGCTTTTGAAACGACGGAACCTAAGGATGCGAAGATCATGCAATGTAAATATTGCATCCGCTACGCCCTTGGCCATTGTGTTAAGAACGGCGGCACACAGCCCACATGGCAAGAGCCGTTGTTTCTCGTCTTGGGAGACGGTCGACGCTTCCGATTAGAGTTCAACTGCGCCAACTGCCAGATGAACATCTATGCCGGCAAGCCTTAACGAAATGAGCTTAAGACAGGGCGGCTGTCCTTGGTTGCAAGCTTAAGGAAAAAAACAAAAACAAGCCTTGAGGAAATCACAACAGGCTTTAAATGAAAAAAAGGAAATGAAGAAGCAACGTTTTGCCATAATTGCATTTTTTGTCACGCTTGTCGTGTCGCTCCTTACCAGTTGCTACCATGAGAAGGACAGACACGGGGCGAGTCGGCAGGTGTATAATGCTACTGCGAGCGATAGTGTGAATCGCGGCGCGGCAAAACGTTGCTACTCACGCAATTTCAATTTTGTAGTAAAGCGCGACTCTCTGCCTCTCATTAAGCAACAGCCCGAAGAAACGCTCAACGGGTTGCTTACAGACACCATGTATGTCTATAAAAACGACCATCTGGTAGTGGCCGACATAAGGGTTTTTACTGATGACAGGAGCGATTCGGTATGGGTAGAGGTGGCGCGTGACCAGATGACCATGGGATGGGTTCATGAGAGTCTGCTTCTCGCAAGCGTGGTGCCCGACGACCCTATCTCTCAGTTCATAAGCACGTTCTCCGACACCCATCTGCTCATCTTTCTTGTCATAATAAGCATCATTGCAATAAGTTATCTGCTGCGCATAATGATGAAGAAGCGTGCGCAGATAGTTCATTTCAACGACATTGGGTCTATCTACCCCACCCTTCTTGCTGTCTTGGTTGCCACATCAGCAACCTACTATTCGAGCATTCAGCTGTTTGCTTCCGCCACATGGCAACAGTTTTATTTTCACCCGTCGCTGAACCCGTTTGCCATTCCTCCCGTTTTGGGTTTGTTTGTGTCGCTGGTATGGGCCATTTTGATCTTGTCTCTCGCAGCAGTAGACGACATAAAGAACCAGTTACCACTTCCGCAAGCTGTGCTCTACCTGTGTGGGTTGTGTGCCATTTGCGCCGCCAACTATATTGTGTTCAGCATCACCACACTCTATTATGTGGGCTATGTGTTGCTTGCCGTCTACATCGTGTTTGCCTTCAAACAATATCTTAAACTTGTCGTAACCTACAAGTATGTGTGTGGCAACTGCGGGCGTAAGCTAAAAGAGAAAGGCGTTTGTCCTTATTGCGGAAAAGAGAATTATTAGATTTTTTTTGCATAAAAAGCTTCTTACATTTATGAAAAACAAGAGGGGGGGGTATCAAAAGCTTCTTGCATTTATAAAAAACAAGGAGGTTATAAAAGCTTCTTGCATTTATAAAAACAAAAAAAGGTTTTGAAAAAGCTTTTCTTGCCTTTATGCAAAAACAAAAAAGCCGGGCAACGGAAACAATTCTTATCGCATGAGCAATAAAACTGTTATCCGTTAACTCGGCTTCACTTATTTACGAAAACTTATTTGCTTACAATGCTGATCAGCTCCTCTGTTGTTACGAGATGCTGCTCACCTGTTGTCATGTTCTTGAGGGTGAACTTGTTCTCGGCAATCTCGTTGTCGCCAGCGAGCACAACGAAGGGAATGGCCTTGGCGTTGGCGTAGCTCATCTGCTTCTTCATCTTTGCCTTGTCGGGGAACATTTCTGTGCTGATGCCTGCGGCACGGCAGGCACGCACAACAGGAAGACAATAGGCCGTCTCCTTGTCGCCAAAGTTGATGAACAGCAGCTTGGTGCCGTTGACAGCCTCCTTGGGATAGAGGTCAAGACCGTTGAGCACGTCGTAGATGCGGTCAGCACCAAACGAGATGCCTACGCCGCTCAAGCCAGGCATACCGAAGATTCCTGTGAGGTTGTCATAACGTCCGCCACCCGTAATGCTGCCAATGGCATAGTCGAGAGCTTTAACCTCGAAGATGGCACCGGTATAATAGTTGAGACCGCGGGCGAGAGTGAGGTCGAGCTGAATCTCGTTGTTGAGCGAGCCCTTAAGAGTGTCGAGGATAAACTGTGTCTCCTCCACACCTTTCAGTCCTGTCTCCGAGTCGGCCAGCACCTCTCTGATGGTCTGCAACTTCTCTTCGTTAGTGCCGCTCAGGGCTATGATGGGCTGCAACTTGGCAATTGCCTCATCGCTGATGCCGTCGGCCTTGAGTTCTTCGTTCACCTTGTCGAGACCAATCTTGTCGAGCTTGTCTATGGCCACGGTAATGTCGACAATCTTGTCGGGCTCACCAATGACCTCAGCAATGCCAGAGAGGATCTTGCGGTTGTTGATCTTTATCTGCACACGAATGCCGAAACGTGTAAACACGGTATCGACGATCTGCATCAGCTCCACCTCGTTGAGCAACGAGTCGCTGCCCACCACGTCGGCATCACATTGGTAGAACTCGCGATAACGGCCTTTCTGAGGGCGGTCAGCACGCCACACGGGCTGTATCTGGTAACGCTTGAACGGCATCTGCAGCTCGTCGCGGTGCATCACGACGTAACGTGCGAAGGGAACGGTCAGGTCGTAACGCAGACCCTTCTCGCAGATCTTTGAAGACAGGCGCAGAGAGTTGCGCTCAAGCAGCTCCTCATCGGAGAGCTTGCTCATGTAGTCGCCCGAGTTGAGCACACGGAAGAGGAGCTTGTCGCCCTCCTCGCCATACTTACCCATAAGCGTCTGCAACGACTCCATGGCAGGTGTCTCTATCTGCTGAAAGCCGTAGAGGGCGTAAACCTCTTTTATAGTATCGAAAATATAGTTACGCTTCGCCATCTCCACGGGAGAGAAGTCGCGCGTACCCTTAGGAATGCTTGGTTTGTTCATTTCTTTTGTTCGTCTTTATGTATTAACGCGCAAGAAATGGGGTGTGGTTATTTGCGCACGATAGTCTGGTCGCGGTCAGGACCGATAGAGATAATCTTGATTGGTGTTTCAAGCTCAGCCTCAAGGAACTTGATGTAGTCGTTAAACTGCTGTGGGAACTGCTCCTCGCTTGTAAACTTGGTCATGTCGGTCTTCCATCCAGGCAGCTCTGTGTAAACAGGCTCAATGCCCTCGTTGATGTCGTATGGGAAATAGTTGATCTCCTTGCCGTTCTGCTTGTAAGCCACGCAAGCCTTGATGGTGTCGAAGCCGTCGAGCACGTCGCTCTTCATCATGATAAGCTCTGTTACGCCGTTCACCATGATAGCATATTTAAGGGCTACGAGGTCAATCCATCCGCAACGGCGCTCACGCCCTGTCACGGCACCATACTCATGGCCGAGGTCACGGATCTTGTTGCCTGTAGCGTCGAACAGCTCTGTGGGGAAAGGACCTGAACCAACGCGTGTGCAGTAGGCTTTCATGATGCCGTAAACGTGTCCGATCTTGTTGGGGCCGATGCCAAGACCTGTACATGCGCCAGCGCAGATGGTGTTTGAAGAAGTCACGAAAGGATAGCTGCCGAAGTCAACGTCAAGCATGGTGCCCTGAGCACCCTCACAAAGAATCGACTTGCCCTCACGCAGAAGGTTGTTGATCTCATGCTCGCTGTCAACGATGTTGAACTGACGCATATACTCGATGCCTTCCATCCAGCGCTTCTCGTCTTCAGTGATGTCGTAATCGGTAAAATTGAGTGCCTTAAGCATCTCTATGTGGCGTGCCTTGTGTGCGGCATATTTCTCCTCGAAGTTTTCGAAGATGTCGCCCACACGCAGACCGTTGCGTGACACCTTGTCGGTGTATGTAGGACCGATGCCCTTGCCTGTTGTTCCTACCTTGCTCTTGCCTTTGGCTGCCTCGAGCGCACGGTCAAGCACACGGTGCGTGGGCATGATGAGGTGTGCCTTCTTAGAGATATGGAGACGGCTCTTGAGGTCGTGACCGCTCTTTTCAAGGTCCTTGGCTTCTGCCATAAATAGGTCTGGAGCCAACACAACGCCGTTGCCGATGATGTTTACCTTTCCGCCCTGGAAGATGCCAGACGGAATGCTGCGGAGCACATATTTCTGTCCCTCAAACTCGAGGGTGTGGCCAGCATTTGGGCCGCCTTGGAAACGGGCAACCACATCATACTTGGGTGTCAACACGTCAACGACTTTTCCTTTTCCTTCATCGCCCCACTGGAGACCCAGCAAGACATCTACTTTACCTGTGTTCATTTATCCTTAAATGTTAAGGCATGGACCAACAGGGCCCACGCATTGATTGAAATTTTCTTTACAATAAAAAACCCCGACAATAGGGCTTGCCGTTAATGCACGACAAAGTTACTACTTTTTATTAAGATTTCGTGTCAAGAACGTTCAAAAAATGTCTATCTTATGTTTTTTAAGCAATTCGACCACTTTATCGGCACCTTTGAGCTCCCGGTCAACGTAGCGTGTGACGCTGTTGAGGGCCGCATGTTTGAGCACAGCATCTGTTCCGTTCAACGCTTTTATCACAAGTTGGGCAAACGAGCTTACCACCTCGTCGGTCATGAACGCCACGTTCTGTCGTGCCACAAGACGCGAGACGAGATGAAGTGCAGCAAGAGGCGCGTTGTGCTCGTCGCTGTGGAGCAGACTCACCACAAACGTTTCTACGCCCGGCATGTTCTGAACAAGGTTGAACACGAGCATCTCCACCATCTCCTGATTGTTGCAGGCCGAGAGCCAAGACAGCGCCATGGGCTCGCTAAACCGTTCGGCGGGCATGAGCATTGTTGCCAAGATCTTACATTCGCGCACGTCGCTCTCCCATAACCGCTCGGCAAGGGCTACGGAAGGAGCATACTGGGCTGCCATGTCGCGAAGACGTGTCACAGGAATTCCCCAATTGATCTTATATTCAAGGCCCTTGTCGCGCATTGAACTTGAAGCCACGCCGTTCATGAACAGCCTAAACGAACGCTTTATCTTCTTCACGTCGTCGTCAACTGACGAAGACACAGCCTCTGCTTTTGATGATGTTTCTGCTTTTGATGATGTTTCTGCTTTTGATGATAAAACATCTTCCTTTGATGACGTTTCTTCCTTTGATGACGTTTCTTCCTTTGATGACGTTTCTTCCTTTGACGACGATTCTTCCTTTAACGACGATTTCTCTTCCTTCAATGACAGGAAGCCAAACTCGTTAGAATAGCGTAGCATCTGGTGCTCGTAGCTTTCTGTATAGTCGGCCTTCACATCACACACGTTGCCTTGAGCGTCGGTAACGAGCGAGAGGCGCGGATTTATGAAGCCCTTGTAGGGAGCGATGTCAAGCTTCTCGTAGCGGCGATGCACCTCTTCGAGCAACGCCCTGTCTACCTTCACGCCGTAACGTTCAACGAGATGTCGTGCAGCTTCATAGTCGCCCTCGCTCTTTATGCGCTGAATCTCTGCAAGGAGTTGCGCGAAGAGCGTGCGTAGACGCTCATAAGAGTGAATGAAGACACACGTCTTTCCGTTGCTTTCGGTCAGCTCCACCTCGCCCTGTGCATGGTCAAGAACCCAGTAGGCAATGAGCGCCCGGTTGCGCATGTGGTCTTCCTCAATATCAGCGCCAGGCGTAATGCGGCGCAACTGGGTCATAAGACCGTTGAGCATGTAGGTATAATAATGTGCCTTGTAAGCATCGGCCGATGGCAAAAGTCCAAGCTCCACCATCTTCGCATCGGCCATGTAATAGAGTCCGAACAGGTCGGCACGCGCCTCCTCAATGGTGCTGCCATACGACTTAAGCGCGTCTGACGAGACACCGGGCAACAGTTGTCCGCTGCCATGGCCCAGACATTCGTGCAGATCGGTATGGAGGTCGTCGCACAGGTGGTCAAACTGTCGCACCAAGGTGAGCGTTGATTCGTCGGCCACAAACTCCTCAAGGAACCCGTTGCCCTCGGCTGCACGACTGTAAGCCTCGGTAAGGTTGCCTATTGTGATGCTCTTTGAACCATGTTGTGCACGAATCCAGTCGGCGTTGGGAAGATTTATTCCGATGGCTGTCGAAGGATATTCGTCGCCTCCCAGCATGGCAGCCACAACCACATTGGCGGTCACGCCCCTCACCTCTTTCTTCTTGAAGCGAGGGTCCACGGGCGAATGGTCCTCAAACCATTGGGCGTTGGAGCAGATCTTGTGCGTGCGCTCGTTTGCCTCCTTGTCCTTATAGGTGACAATTCCCTCCCAAGAGGCCTTGAAGCCCAGAGGGTCGCCATAGACCTCTATGAAACCGTTTATGAAATCGATGTCGCCAGCCTGCTCCTTCAGCCACTCTATAGAATAGCTGTCAAAGGTCTTGAGGTCGCCCGTGCGATAATAGCTTATGAGCAGACCTATCACCTCCTGCTGCTTCTCGTTCTCGGCAAACTGCATGGCTTTTGTGAGCCAATAGACAATGCGGTCTATTGCTTCTCCATACATTCCGCCTTGCTTCCATACCTGTTCCTCTATGTCACCTGAGGCGGTCTTCACAAGCTTTGAGTTGAGGCCGTAAGAAGGAGGACAGGGGTTAGAGGGATCGTTCTTTGCAGCATAATAGGCTTCAACCTCTTGTTGCGTGAGACCCTCATAATAGTTGCATGCCGAGCCCTTTACCTGATCCACGCCACACGCCTTTTCAACACGTTTGGGCATAATCTCAGGGTCGAAGATCACGGGGAAGAGCGGAGCGCACCACTCCATCACCTCGTCTCCAGAAGCGACGCCAAGCTTGCTGGCGAGCTTGTCGGCCGACCTTGCTATGATGCTGCGGAACCAGCTCTCGCTAAACTGTGGTTTAAACTTGTCGCAACCATAATGATGATGAATGCCGTTTGAGAACCACACGCGCTTGAGATAAACGGTCATGGCCTCAAACTGCTCTTGCTGCTGCTCATGCGAAAGCTCATGCTCCTGCGAAAGCTCCTGCTCCTGCGAAAGCTCCTGCTCCTGCGAAAGCTCTTGCTCTTGCTCCTGCTGAGAAAGTCCTTGCTCCTGCTGCGAAAGCCCCTGCAGCCCCAAGGCCTCAGGTTGTTCTTTATAAATAAGGTATAAAGCTTCGAGAAGCTTTCTTATCTTCAGATTGTAGCGTCCAAATTGGTCTGTTGTGATGTCGCGTCCACAGAGCGTGGCCTTGGCAAGACAATAGACATATTGTTTCTGATTGAGAGACAGTTGCTCAAACCCGTTCAGACGATAACGAAGCATCTGAATGTCGGCAAATTTCTCATCGCTGTAATTCATCACTTTTTTTGTTAAGATATTTTTACTTAAGTAGGTGTTCAAAATTAATTTAAATGATTTTATGCCATATTTTGGCCAGTATGTTCAGCTCCGAAGAGGGAGTGTAGCGGGCTACATGACCGATGAGAGCTGGGCATACAGGCTAAAAGAGGGCGTAAAGGCATTTGAAAGCATAACCTTTTTATAAAATTCATATATGCGATTAATTTTGAACACCTACTTATACTTCTTCATCAGCTCCTCGCCTCTGCTGTCGCCCAGCTCCTTGGCTTTTTGCAGAGCAGCCATGCCCTCCTTCTTTTTCTTGAGCTGTATGAGCGCAACGCCTTTTATGACGTAAGCATCTGTGCTCTCCGGAGCGATGGTCAGGCACAGGTCGGCAGCCTTCACAGCATCCTCCAGACGGTTTACACGGAGCTGCAAAGAAGCGAGCTCTGCAAGATAAAGGGGCTGGCGGGGGTTGATAAACGCAGCATGGGCGATGTCGTTAAGCGCCTGCTGATATTGCTTCACCTTCATCTCACATTGGTAGCGGGCATAATAGAACGCATCGTTGGCGCGGCCTGCCATGAGCGAGTCGTAGAGGTTGTAGTCTTTGAGAGCCAAGCGAAACTGTCCCTTTCCGTCAAGCAACTGGGCGCGTGACAGCACATAAGGTGCCGAGAGGTTCGTGAGAGGTTTGGGGCAGGCCACAATGGCGCTGTCGAGCAAAGCGATAACGTCGTCTGTGGGCGCCTTCAACTGTGTCTTGCATTGTGCAGCCTCATAGAACAGTTCGCCGCTGCGTATGTTGGTCTTTGTGAGATCCATAAACATGTTATAAGCCTTCGTGTAGTCGCCCTTTGAGAACACGATCTGTGCCTCACGGTGCTTGTAGGCAGGCTGCGGGTCAATCTCAATGGCTTTGGCAATGTTGCTCATGGCATCGTCGAGGGTCCACTTTGTGAACGTGGTGTCTGTGTTGAACACCACCTTCTGGTAGATCATGCGCGAGAGCTCCGAGTAGGCGGCCGCCTTGTCGCTGACGTTTTTTACGGCTGTGTTCATGACGTTCACGACGCCGTCATAGTCGTTTGCTGCCATCCTTGTCTGCGCAGAGGCTGTGTAGCCGTCAACGGCTTGTGGAAATTGGCTGATGAACGCGTCAACATACTTGGCATACTGCATCGAGTCGCTCTTCTCGGCGGCCATCATGAGCATGAGCGAAGCCTGCTCCTTGTCCTTGGGAAGGTCAACCCTGATGCCGCTCTGGCTGAGCACGGGGTTGTTGATAGACAATCCGGTGAGAGCTATTGTGTCGAGGAACGCCACGTCGGTAGAGTGAACATCCTCACCGTTGACCGTAAACTGCAGGATGCCGAGGGCGGCTCCTGCATCGTCAACGACGGGACTTCCCAGCGCGTTGTCAGCCACCGTTGCGTCAAAGATGTAATAAGCATAACGGTTCATGAACGTCTCGCTCTTGCTCACCTTGAGAGCCTGCGGCTTGGTGCCCGCCGTTCCCACCACCCATACGTTCTTTGCAGAGGTGTTGTTGGCAAGTTTCAGAGCGTTGGCCTTGGTACAGCTGGTGCGGAAGCGGCACACGTCATACAGCTCGTTGGCACCCATAAGGCTCTCCACGTCATATTTGTTGCCCTTAGCGTCGACCACCACAGCCGAAGAGGCGCCGACGAAAGGCGCCCATGAGCTCACGGCCACGCCGTCGGCTCCAATGAAGAAGCCGCGGGTGGTGGCTTTCATTGTTCCGTTCTTGTCGAATGTTGTTAGTGTGAATACGGCGTTTGCAGCCTTCTTCACCGCCGAGGGCTGCGCCCACGACAGGGTTGTGGCCATAATGGCACACAATATAATAATGGTTCGTTTCATCGTTTTTGTTCAATTTCTTTATAGCATTGATTATGCAAGGACGGTTCCTTAACACATTGTTGTCCTTTCCTTACACATTGTTGTTCTTTCCTTTCTCAATAAGTTCACGCGCGTTGTCAACGGCCGCTTGCGTCACCTCGCTACCGCTAAGCATCTGCGCGATCTCCCTCACCCTCGCCTCATCATCGAGCATGGTCATGCGGCTGGCCGTTCCCGTGGCGGTTTCTTCTTTCGCCACCTTGTAATGGGTTGTTCCGAGAGCCGCGATCTGCGGCAGGTGCGTTATGCTTATGACCTGTCGGTCGTTGCTTCCCATCTCCTTCATTATCTGTGCCATCTGCTCAGCCACGCGTCCGCTCACGCCGGTATCGATCTCGTCGAAGATGATGGTTGGCAGCTCCACGGCGTTGCCGATCATGGCTTTCAGCGAGAGCATGACGCGCGCGATCTCGCCACCCGACGCCACCTGCTCCACAGGGCGCATGGGCGAGCTCGAGTTGGCACTAAAAAGGAACACCACCTTGTCGGCGCCGTCGTAGCTCAGCTCGTCGGGCAGAACGTTCACCTCGAAGCGCACCTTCGGAATGCCTAACGGCACAAGGCGCTCACTCATCTCCTTCTCCACCTGCTTGGCAGCCTTGCGCCGCTTTTCGGTTATGCGTGCCGCCTGCTCCTTGGCAATCGACGTCAGCTCATCGACCAGCAGCTGCTGTTCTTCGAGCTTCTCGTCGCCCATGTCCACGCTGTCGAGCCGTTGCTTTATCTCGTCGCGCTTCTCTATGAGCGCCTCCACGTTGTCGACATGAAACTTGTGCTGGAGCGTGTATATGGTGTCGAGCCTGTCGTTTATCTGTTGCATCTCGCGCGGGTCGAATTCGATGTCGTCGACACTCGCCCCCACCTCATCGGCCACATCTTTGATCTCTATGTAGCAGTTGTTGAGGCGTTCCGAAAGTGCTGTGCTCTTCTGGAAGACAGGTGCGATGTCGTCGAGATGAGAAATTGCCGACTTCAGCGTGTTCAGCAATCCGTTGTCTTCGCCGTTCATCATAGAGTCGACGAGGTAGAGCGATGTCTTTATCTCCTCAGCATGACTCATGGTCTGCGCCCTCTCCTCCAGCTCCTCTTGCTCACCAGCCACAAGGTCAGCATCGGCAAGCTCCTTATACTGGAACCTCATGAAATCGGCTTCTGCCTCGTTTTCAGCAAGCTCCTTCTTCATGCGTTCGAGCGTCGCCTTTGCCTCCTGTAAGGAGAGGTAAGCGGAGCGGTAGCACGAAAGGGCCGTTGCGTTGCTGGCCATGATGTCGAGCACGCTGACCTGAAAATCTTCTTTGCCGAGCAGCAGGTTCTGGTGCTGACTGTGTATGTCGATAAGATGCTCCCCCAGCTCCCTCATGGCAGCAAGTGTCACAGGCGTGTCGTTTATGAACGCCCTGCTCTTTCCTGCCGCGCTGACCTCGCGGCGCAAGATACACTCGTCGGCAACGAAGTCGAGGTCGTTGTCGTCAAAAAACTTCTTTATCGTGCCATAGATGTCATGGCCCGTAGAGAAGGTTGCCTCGACAACACATTTTGGAGCCCCCGTCTTCACCTGACGCGCGTCGGCACGGTTGCCCGTAAGCAGTCCGAGCGCACCGAGAATAATGCTCTTGCCCGCTCCCGTCTCGCCCGTTATCACGGAGAAGCCGGGAAAGAAGCTTATGTCGAGCTCATCGATGAGCGTGAAATTGCGTATATGTAGTTTTTGTAACATTAGTGTCTCCTCCTGTCGTCACTCTTTAAATGGTCTTCAATCGTCACTCTTTTATCTGTTGCCAGGCGTTGTTCTGACTGGCGTTTATTCCGAACAGAATCTCATAGACCTGCTCCTTCTCTTTCTGCGTGCCCTTGCCTTTATAGATGTTGGCAAGCTCGTCGCGCTTATAGTCGGTCCAGATCTGCGGCAACAGGCTCATGGGCCTGTCTTCATGACATTTCTTCAAGTTCTCCTCAATGGCCGTAGAGATGTTTGTCCGTCCGCGGTCGGCGTTGGTGGCCATCTCGTCGAGGCCGTTGCGGTAATAGTCATACTGCAACTGCCGGAACGGCTTCATCGCCCCGTCAAGATAATCGTTTATTATGGCGAAGCGGTTACGGTCGTTGTCGAACGCTTTCCATCCCGGGAAGTTGAGGTTCTGGCAGTTGTTGGCAAGGTTCATGCAGCGTTGCAGCACATCCTCGCCGCCCATGGGTGCAAAGGTGTCGAGGTTTATGCCTATCATGAGGAAAGCATAATAGGCCATGAGGGCTGTGAGCTGGTTGTCTACCGCCTCCTCGTTGAAATTGAGCTGGTCAAACTGAGCATACTCAAAGTTGAAGTCGTTGTCCTGGTTGCTGTAGATCGTTGTGTTGTAACTCGAGTTGTAAGCCGTTCTCGTGGCCTGAATGACCGCCTTGCATGTGAACATGTTTGTCGACTTGTCATACTTGGTCACGGTGATGTTGAAGCTGCACGGTATGCGTTCGTTCTTCTGAAACTGAAGGGCCGTCCATTGTCTGTCGTTGACAAACTGGGTCAGCGTCTGCTGCAACTCGTCAAACACGGCGTTATCGGTTCCTTGAATCTGACTGTGGTTTATCGTTATACGGGCGTTCAGCTCCTGTGCCGCAACCTTGTTGCATGGCATCAGGAAGCCGCTTGCCGTGATGAGGGCGAGCAGCGAAACACGCAACGATGATAAAAAGAGAAATCTCATAACAGATGCTTCTTTGTTTGTTAAAGTTCGTACAACATAACCGTCTCACAGAAAGCCCGTTGCACCTTATGGCTGCAACAAAGCCTCCAACTGGTCTGCAATGTCTTTCGCCACCTCGCTCTTGGGCTTTTTGTCATATTCTTCAACAAACCCGTGGCCCATGATCGTTACCTTGTTGTTGTCCGACTGGAAGCAGGTGCCTTCGTTCTGCAGCGAGTTGACGACAATCATGTCAAGATTCTTTCTCACAAGCTTTTCCTGAGCGTTGGCCATGGCGTTGTCGGTTTCAAGTGCGAAGCCCACAAGCAACTGTCCGTCGCGCTTCTTTGCTCCAAGCGCGGCGGCGATGTCGTGTGTGGGCAGCAGGTCGAGGGTCATGGCCCCCGTCTTCTCGCGCTTGATCTTCCTGTCGGCCAGAACAGCAGGACGGTAGTCGGCCACGGCAGCTGCCATGACGGCAATGTCGGCCTCGTCCATCGCTTCGTTCGCCGCGTTGAACATCTCCTCGCAGCTCTCCACGTCCACGCGCCTGATCGCCTTGTGGCAGGTCTGGCTCACAGGCCCTGCCACGAGCACCACCTCTGCCCCGCGTCGGCGACACTCCTCGGCAATGGCGAAGCCCATCTTGCCCGTAGAGTAGTTGCCGATGAAGCGCACAGGATCAATCTTCTCGTATGTGGGACCGGCCGTTATGAGCACCCTCTTGCCGCGGAGGAGCGACGGCGTGAGCGAGTCAAAATAAGCGTCGAGCGCATCGACAATGGCCTCTGGCTCCTCCATGCGTCCCTTGCCCTCCAGCCCGCTTGCCAGGAAGCCGCTCTGAGGTTCAATGATGTGGTTGCCGTAGCTCTCTATCAGCGCCAGGTTAGCCTTTGTCGAAGGGTGCGCAAACATGTCGAGGTCCATGGCAGGAGCCACAAACACGGGAGCCTTCATGGAGAGATAGGTCGTTATGAGCATGTTGTCAGCAATGGCGTGCGCCATCTTACCCAGCGTGCTTGCCGTGCAAGGTGCCACGAGCATGGCGTCGGCCCACAGCCCGAGCGCCACATGCGAGTGCCATGTGCCGTCGCGCTGAGAGAAGAAGTCGGAGATCACAGGCTTCTGCGTGAGGGCCGACAGGGTGATGGGCGTTATAAACTCTTTGCCGGCAGGCGTGATGACGACCTGCACCTCGGCCCCACGCTTCACGAGCAGCCTTATGATGTTGCAAGCCTTGTAGGCCGCTATTGATCCTGTAATACCGAGAACTATTTTCTTGCCTTTTAGCATTGCTTTACACTTAAATTAGTAAGACGTTTCATTTCAAGCCGTTACGGTTGTTAAACTCTCTCAGCCTTATGCGCGTGAGCACCTGCTTGGTGTTATAGGTGAAATCGCCTCCAAGCATCCAGCTGAAATAGCCCGGGTCTCTCTTCAGCACATCAGCCACGGGCAGTCCCTTGTGCTTGCCGAAGTTGAAGACCTCCTGACGCAGCGGCTTGCCGTCGGCTCCCATGACAGGCTTGCCGTCGGGTCCCGTGACCTCTTTCCACACTATGCGTCCTGCAAAGTCGACATTGTCGTTGTTCTTCGAAAACTCTGCCAGCACGTCCATGTCGTTGGCCAACTGTCTCTCTGGCTCCGTCTGGTTCTCCGCGCTATACTTGTCAAGCTCTCCCATGAGCACACGATAGGTTGCCTCCGTGTCTTGGTCGGCACGGTGGGCCTCAAAGTCGTCCTCCATCTTTCTGCCACAATAAAACTTGTATGCGGCAGCCAGGTTGCGTCGCTCCATCTTGTGGAAGATGGTCTGCGCGTCGATCAGGCGGCAGCTGGAGAAATCGAAGTCGATGCCAGCACGGAGAAACTCCTCGGCAAGCATGGGTATATCAAAACGGTTGGAATTATATCCGGCCAAATCACAACCCTCGATCTGGGTTGCCAAAGATTTAGCGATCTCCTTAAAGGTCGGACAATCTTTTACATCTTCATCGGTTATGCCATGAATAGCGGTAGATTCGGGGGGAATAGGCATACCGGGATTTATCCGGCGTGTCTTCGTTTCTTCTTTCCCATTTGGGAAGACCTTCACGTAGGAAATCTCTACGATACGGTCCTTTACGATATTTATACCCGTGGTCTCTAAATCAAAAAAGACCAGCGGGTTCCTTAAGTTTAACTGCATTATTTATTTATTAGTCATTCAACATCATCGGCATCAGCAACATGAGCAAGTCCTCGTCCTCATCATTCTCAGAAGGAACGATCAAGCCGGCACGTGAAGGGTCCGCTAATTCTAATACAACCTCTTCCGAGCTGATATTTCCAAGGATCTCGATCAGATATGTAGCCTTAAAACCGATGCTTAACTCCGTCCCGTCAAACTGACAAACAATACGCTCTTCCGCAGAAGTGGAGAAATCGATATCTTGGGCGGAAACCGTAATCAAGCTATCCTTCAAGTGCAACTTCACCAAGCTGCTCGCCGGATTAGAAAAGACAGAAACACGCTTTAAAGCATTCAAGAAAGAGATACGATCGATCGTTACCTTAAACGGGTTTTCTTGAGGAATCACACTATTATAGTTCGGGTAACGCCCCTCGATCAAACGACAAACCATCTCGAAGTTCGTGCAAGTAATATACGCATTGTTATCATCAAACTTAATCAATACTTGCTCCGACTCCTTCGCCAACAAATTCTTCAATAAATTAGCCGGCTTCTTCGGCAAAATGAAAGAAGCCCGTTCCGGGGATTTCACCGCCAAGTTACGCAAGCGAACCAATTTATGTCCGTCTGATGCCACAAACGTCAAATCATCCGTATGGATATCGAAATAGACACCATTCATTACAGGGCGAAGCTCATCATCGGCCGTGGCGAACAAGGAACGACTGATGCCGTTTAACAGCATCTGGGCATCCATCGAGATAGAGATAGCGTTATCATTCAACGGCTTCTGCTCCGGATATGTGTCCCCTTTCTGACCGATA
>OIXA01001322.1_pt1 | contig 31872 bp, 29 predicted proteins | sample 1587721 | NCBI WGS metagenome assembly OIXA01 (sample SAMEA3888900, study PRJEB22519) | human gut metagenome | biome: human gut; feature: human-associated habitat; material: faeces | place: Denmark | collected 2013
TGGTCGGCTCGATGGGCATGACCGACAACATGATGCTGAAAAGCTACGGCAAGGGCCATTCGCCCATCGTGGACCGCAAGGCCCCGCTGGCGCTGGCCGAGACGATCAAGAAAGAGCTGGGCGTCGTCACGCCCGACCTGAACACCCCGGTCTCCCGCCTGTCGGGCGGCAACGTCCAGAAGGTGCTGGTGGGCCGTGAGCTGGCCGCCGACCCCATCGTCCTGATGACCGCCTACGCGGTGCGCGGTCTGGACATCAACACGTCCTACACGATCTATCACCTGCTCAACGAGCAGAAAAAGCGCGGTGTGGCGGTCATTTACGTCGGTGAGGACCTCGACGTGCTGCTGGAGCTGTGTGACCGCATCGTTGTGCTGTGCGGCGGCAAGGTCAACGGCATTCTCGATGGCCGCAAGACCACGAAGGAGGAGGTCGGTCTGCGAATGACCAACCTGGTAAAGGAGGAGCAGGCATGAGTCAGACTGCCACTGTGGCCCGCGAGCCGCTGCTGCGCATTGCCAAGCGTGAGGGCACGACGATGCCCCAGAAGATCGCCGTGCGCGCCATCGCCATTCTGCTGGCGCTGGTCGTCGATGCGCTGTTTATCTTTTTCGTCACCGGCCTGAACCCGCTGTCCGTCTATGGCGTCATGTGGAGCGGCACCTTCGCCAACATGACCCGCTTCAGCTGGATGCTGCGCGACCTGTCCACGCTGCTCTGCGTCGGCATCGCGCTGGCCCCGGCCTTCAAGATGCGCTTCTGGAACTGCGGCGGCGAGGGCCAGATCCTGATCGGCGGCCTGACTGCCGCCCTCATCATGGTGTATCAGGGCAACAATCTGCCGCTGCCGCTGCTGTTTGCCGCCATGGCGCTGGGCAGCATTGCCGCGGGCGCACTGTGGGGCTTCATCCCCGCGTGGTTCAAGTCCCGCTGGAACACGAACGAGACGCTGTTCACCCTGATGATGAACTACGTTGCTACGTCCATTGTTGCCTGCATGACCAACATCATGCGCGGCCAGGCGTCGAGCCTCGGCACGCTGAACAAGGCGACCAAGGCCGGCTGGTTCCCCGTCATTATGGGCCAGCGCTACACCATCAACATCATTGTGGTCATTGTGCTGACCTTCGTCATGTACGCCTATCTGCGCTTCTCCAAGCAGGGCTATGAGATCAGCGTTGTCGGCGAGAGCGAGAACACCGCGCGGTATGCGGGCATCAACGTCCGCCGCGTTACGGTGCGCACGATGCTGATCTCCGGCGCGATCTGCGGCCTGTGCGGCTTCCTGATCGTGGCCGGCAAGGATCAGACCATCTCCACGGCGTCCGCCAACGGGCGCGGCTTCACGGCCATTATTGTCGCATGGCTGGCCAAGTTCAACACCTTCTATATGGCGCTCATCTCGTTCCTGCTGGTTTTCCTCGAGCGCGGTGCGTCGGAGATCGCGTCTGCGTACTCGCTGAACGAGTACGCCGCCGACATCATCACCGGCATCATCCTGTTCTTCATTCTGGGCAGTGAGTTCTTCATCAACTACCGCGTCATCCCCCGCGGCGCACACAAGGAGGGCAAGTGATATGCACAGCAGTCTGATTGCGTGGATCATGCGCGCCATCCCGTTTGGCACAATTATCATGTACGGTGCGCTGGGCGAGACCGTGACCGAGAAATCCGGCAACCTGAACCTCGGCGTGCCGGGCATCATGTACCTGGGCGGCTTCGCGGGCTTTGCCAGCGCCTGGGCCTATGAGAACAGCGCTGCCAACCCCAACGGCTTTGTCAGCATCCTGATCGCCCTGTCCTGCGCCATTCTGGCCTCGATGGCGGGCGGCCTGATCTATGCGTTCCTGACCATCTCCCTGCGCGCCAACCAGAACGTCACCGGTCTGGCGCTGACGACCTTCGGCATGGGTGTGGCAAACTTCTTCGGCGTGTTTATCCTGAACGGTGCCAGCTACTCCGCCGCTCCCATCGCCAACAAGGCGTTCAGCGCCAAAATTCCCGTGCTGTCGGGTCTGGGCGACATCGGACAGGTCGTGTTCTCCTACGGCTTTCTCGTCTATGCGGCCATCCTGCTGGCTGTGGTGCTGCACTGGTTCCTGACCCGCACCCGTGCGGGCCTGAATCTGCGCGCCGTCGGTGAGAACCCCGCCACCGCGGACGCCGCGGGCATCAACGTTACGCTGTACAAGTACCTGTCCACCTGCATCGGCGCGGGCATCTGCGGCATTGGCGGCCTGTACTATGTGCTGGACTACAACCAGGGCATCTGGGCGACTACCGGCCAGATCGAGGCGCTGGGCTGGCTGGCCGTGGCGCTGGTCATTTTCACGACCTGGAAGCCGCTGAACGCCATCTGGGGCGCGTACCTGTTCGGTATGCTCTATTGGCTGTACCAGTTCCTGCCGTCGCTGCTCGGCATCACGATGGCCAGCCACATCACCGACCTTGTGCAGATGCTGCCTTACGTCGTCACGATCATCGTCCTGATCGTCGTTTCGATGCGCAAGAAGAAGGAAAACCAGCCCCCGGCTCATCTGGGTCTGGCCTACTTCCGCGAGGAGCGGTAAGGTTGCCTTCCCCCGTGGGGGAAGGTGGCCGAGGCCCCGCCCGAGGCCGGATGAGGGGCGGCCTAGTGGCTGCTGCCCGTGAATGGAAAGTGGCCGTAAGCTTTGCCCTCATCAGTCGCCTGCGGGCGACAGCTTCCCCCGAGGGGGAAGCCTTATAGAAAAGTCCGTGCGGCACATCTTTCCAAGATGTGCCGCCTTTTTTCATGCTTCTTTCAAAAATCCAACACATTTGCAGTATATACTAAATTTTGTCAAAAAATCTCCGAAAACAGAAGGGAACCCGGTATGGCAGAAAAAACACAAACCCGACGCGGCCCGCTCGGCTGGGTCAAACGCCACAAAAAGCTGACGATCTTTTTGGTCATTGTGCTGGTCGCGGCCCTCGTCCTCGTGAACGTGCTGGGCAAGACCGACAAGGCGGCCACCGGCAGCTATCAGTTCGTGCGCACCACCGTGCTGACCAAAACGACCCTGAGCGATACGGTCAGTGTGACCGGCACAGTCAAGGCCGGCAGCAGCGCCAGCGTCACGGCGTCGGATTCCGTCAAGACCTACAAGGTCACGGCAGTCAACGTCGCTGTCGGTGATACGGTCAGGAAGGGCGATGTCATCGCCACGCTGGACACCACCGACGTGGAAAAGCAGATCGCCAACGCGCAGCTGCAGCTCAGCGACACCCGGACCGACGCCCGGAAGAACTACACCCAGGCCGTCGAGGATCAGACGACAAACCTGGCTACGGCGCAGGAAAATCTCGATAAAGCGCAGAAAAACTACGACACGCTGGGCATTGATGACTACTATACCTCGATGGCGTCCGCCGCCAACAGCGGCAAGACGAACCGTGAGATCGTCACTGACTGGTACACCCGCTACGCCGAGGAGATCGCCGGGTACGAGAACACCCTTGCCAACCTGAACATTCAGCTGACCCAGGCCCAGCAGGACGGCGACACGGCCCGCGCAGACGGTCTGCAGGGCCAGATCGCGGATTACACCAACCGGGAAAATATCGCCAAGGGCCAGTGCAGCATCCCGGAGCTGGGCCTGCAGGGCTTTGACGCCGTCAGCCAGACCTACAATAAAATTGAGCAGTACCGCGAGGCGCTGGAGCAGGCGCAGCAGTCCTATCAGAACAGCGCGACAAGCGCGTCCCGCAGCGTGGACAACGCCGAGACGAAGCTCGCGCAGTCCCAGCGCGAGGACGACACCCTGACCAAACTGCAGACCGCGCTGGAGAACTGCACCCTGACTGCCACGATGGACGGCACAATCACCGCGCTGGACGCCACGGTGGGCGCGGTGTGCAGCGGCACGGTGGCCACGATTCAGGATGTGGACAACCTGACGGTGGAAGTCACGATCCCGGCCAGCTCCGTCGGCAGGCTCAAGACCGGCCTGCAGTGCAACATCACCAGCGACGCCACGGACGACACCGTCACCGGTACCCTGACCCGTATCGACCCTGTCGCCAACGACAGCGGCAGCTTCGGCGCTACCGTCACGGTCAACGGGCAGGACAGCGGTCTGCTGGTCGGCATTTCCGCCAAGGTCGAGATCGTCATCAGCACCAAGGACAACGTCTTTACCGTCCCGCGCGACGCCGTGGGCACCAACGACGACGGCAGCACCTACGTGCTGCGCAAGACCGGCGGAGAGGGCGTCGATATGACCTTTGAGCAGGTCGCCGTCACCGAGGGCGACACCAACGACTACTATGTAGAGATCACCGGCAGCGACCTGAACGAGGGCGACGTCATCCGCGCCACGGCGGACCTGACCCAGGGCATTGAGTCGGGCACGTCCGACAGCGATGTGCAGATGATGGAGAACGGCGACCTTTACGTCGGCGACGGCAGCAATATGCCCGAGGGCGCCGTCGTCATGGGCGGTCCCGGCGGCGGCCCCGGCGGTCCGGGAGGTCAGTAATGCCGGAAAAAACACAACAGTTTGCGCAGAATATTGCCAGGAGCCTGATAGGGGAGGAGGCCGCGCACCCCGCGCAGCCCCTGATCCAGATGCAGGGCATCCGCAAGAGCTACTACATCGGCCAGCCGAACGAGCTGGAAATTCTGCACGGTATCGACCTGACCGTCTACCCCGGCGAGTTCGTCGCCATCGTGGGCGAGTCCGGCTCCGGTAAGTCCACGCTGATGAACATTATCGGCGTGCTGGACAAGCCCACGGCGGGCGAGTACGTGCTGGACGGCGTCAACATCCACGACGCCGACGACAACGACCTGGCGGCCATCCGCAACCGCAAAATCGGGTTCGTGTTCCAGACGTATAACCTGATCGGACGCCAGAGCGCGTTAAAAAACGTCGAACTGCCGATGCTGTATGCGGGCGTCCCGGCAGGGGAGCGCACCCGCCGCGCCAAGGAATGGCTCGAGCGCGTCGGCATGGGCGAGCGGATGCGCCACCAGCCCAACGAGCTTTCCGGCGGACAGAAGCAGCGCGTCGCGATTGCCCGCGCCATGGTCAATGAGCCGGCGCTGATCCTGGCCGACGAGCCTACCGGCGCACTGGACAGCCAGACGAGCCGCGTCGTGATGGATCTCTTTCACGAGCTGCATGAAAAATACCACAAGACCATCGTGCTCATCACGCACAACCCCGAGCTGGCCGAGGAATGCCAGCGGGTGCTGACGCTGCGCGACGGCCTGATCGTGGGCGAACGAAAGGGGACCGGCGAACGTGCAGCTTTTTGAGAATATCGGTATGGCGCTGACCAGCGTCAGAAGCAACAAAATGCGCAGTCTGCTCACGATGCTGGGCATCATCATCGGCATTGCGGCGGTCATTGCCATCGAGACCGTCGGCAACAGCATGACCGGCTCGGTCATGGACTCGATGTCCGGCATGGGTGCCAGTAACATTTCTGTCACGGTAACGCAGAAAAGCAGCTCCGACACGTCGGGCACGTCCCAGGGCGTCCAGCTGCGCCGGTTTATGGATTCCAAACCGTCGGACGCAGACCTTATCACCGATGCGATGATAAACGATTTTACAGCCGCTTTCCCGACCCAGGTCCATCACATCGAACTGACCCAGCAGGTGGGCAGCGGCACGACTGCCAAATACGGTGACCCGACCACGACCATCACGGCCACTGTCAGCGGCATCAATCATGCGGCACTGGCAGCCAGGGACGATGATTCGCAGATTTTGTACGGACGCTGGCTGGACGACGACAGGGATGCCGGGCGCAAGGTCGCCTGCGTGTCGGAAAAGTTCGTCGAGCAGGCCATCGGCGGCAGTGCGCAGGACGCCATCGGCACGGCGGTCACGCTGACCATCAACCAGAATTTGTACACGTTCTATATACAGGGCGTATACAAATACACGGAGGATAGCTACTCCAGCATGTACGGCGGCAGCGACGATGACAGCATCCAGACGGACTTTTACATCCCGCTGGACGTTGCCAAGGCCATCGCCGGGGCGGGGGCAGGGTACCAGAGCATCACCGTTGTGGCCAACGGCGGCACGGTCAATGTCACGGACTTCGTCAACACGGTGGGGGATTTCTTCGCCAGCTACTACACCCGCAACGACTCCTGGACGGTCAGTGCATCGAGCCTGGCGAGCCTGCTCGACTCGATGACCAGTATGATGAGCACGGTTTCGCTCGGCATCTCGGCCATCGCGGCGCTGTCGCTGCTCGTCGGCGGCATCGGCGTTATGAATATCATGATGGTCTCCGTGACGGAGCGCACCCGCGAGATCGGCACACGCAAGGCGCTGGGCGCGCCTGCGTCGGCCATCCGTATGCAGTTTATCACCGAGAGCGTCATCCTCTGCCTGATCGGCGGCTTCATCGGTATTGTGCTGGGCCTGGCGCTGGGCACAGTGCTCAGCAATGTGGTGGGCTATGCCGCCAAGCCCAGCATCGCTGCGATCCTGATCGCCGTCGGCTTCAGTATGGCCATCGGCGTGTTCTTTGGCTATTATCCCGCCAACAAGGCCGCCAAGCTCGACCCGATCGAAGCGCTGCGGTATGAGTAAATGGCTTTAGCCTTCCCCCGAGGGGGAAGGTGGCCCCGCAGGGCCGGATGAGGGCGGAGTTTGCAACGCTGCCCGGTAAACGGGAAACCATGGCAAGCTCTGCCCGCATCAGTCACCTTCGGTGACAGCTTCCCCCTCGGGGAAGCCTTTTTGTCCCCCGCATTGCGCGGGGACTTTTTTTGTGCTATACTCGATGCTGGGAAAGTGAGATGTATTGTAAAAATGAAAAAGGAAAGGCTGTTTACCAACCGCCAGCTGCTGACGCTGCTCTGGCCGCTCATCATTGAGCAGATGCTGGAAATTCTCGTCGGCATGGCGGATACCGTTATGGTATCGTCAGTGGGTGAGGCCGCAATTTCCGGTGTGTCGCTCGTCGATATGATCAACCAGCTGATCATCACGCTGTTCGGTGCGCTGGCCACCGGCGGCGCTGTCGTCACAAGCCAACATCTGGGGGCCAAACGCCCCGAGGATGCCGCCAAAAGCGCGGGCCAGCTCGTGGGCCTGAGCGCGATCCTCGGCGTCGGTGTGGCGGCGTTCTGCCTTATCACCCGCACGGCGCAGCTGCGGCTTTTCTTTGGCACCATCACCGACGAGGTCATGCAGGCGTGCCTGACTTACTTTACGATCACGGCGCTTTCGTTTCCGTTTTTGGCGCTTTATAACGCGGGGGCGGCCATCTTCCGCTCCACGGGCAACAGCGCGGTGTCGATGAAGGTCTCGGTCATCGTTAACGGTATCAACTTCTGCGGCAACGCGCTCTGCGTGTTCGTGCTGAAAATGGGTGTCGCGGGCGTTGCCGTGCCCACGCTGATCTCCCGCGCTGTCGGTGCGTGCATCATTCTGGCGCTGGCCGCGCGGCAGGACTACCAGCTGCGCATCACGCCGCAGTCTGTCGCCCGCTTTGAGGGCCGCACGGTCAAAAGCATTCTGTACATCGGTATCCCGTCGGCGTTTGAGAACAGCCTGTTCCAGCTGGGCCGCGTGCTTGTCGTCTCGATGATCTCGCTGTTCGGCACGGTGCATATCTCGGCCAATGCGGTGGCCAACAACCTGGACGCCATCGGCTGCATTGTCGGCAATGCCATGGGCCTGGCAATGATCACGGTCATTGGCCGCTGTATCGGTGCGCAGGATTTTGAACAGACAAAATATTATACAAAAAAGCTGCTTTTGTGGGATTATGTCGCCCAGGGCGCGGTCAATGTTGTGGTGCTGCTGTCTCTGAACCAGATTTTGAGCATGTACACCCTGACGTCCGAGACCCGCGCACTGGCGTGGACGCTGGTCATGATCCACAACGGCATGTCAATTTTTCTCTGGCCCGCCAGCTTTACGCTGCCCAACGCCCTGCGTGCCGCCAACGACGTGCGGTTCACGATGGTCGTTGCCACGGCCTCGATGCTGGTTTGGCGCATGGGCCTGAGCTGGGTGCTCTGCGTGCAGATGGGCATGGGTGCCGTCGGCGTCTGGTACGCCATGGTCGTTGACTGGATCTGCCGCATTATATGCTTTGTGGCCCGATTCGTCAGCGGTGCCTGGAAAAAGAACGCGGCGAAGAAGGCGGCGTAGAAAAACCTTACCGAGAGGTAGGGGCCGGGCATGCCAGGCCCGCGGCTTTTCCCATAAGCGCTCATTTGCCGGTAAGTGCCGGGCCGCACATGCCCGGCCCCTACTGCGTGGCTGACAAAATACTCGCGGATAATCATACATAAAGGAGTACCACCCCATGAAATTCATCAGCTGGAACGTCAACGGTCTGCGCGCCTGCCTGAAAAAAGGCTTTGAGGACGTGTTCAACGCGCTGGACGCGGACTTCTTCTGCATTCAGGAGACCAAAATGCAGCCCGGACAGGCGGATTTTGCGCCCGCGGGCTACACCGAGTACATCTACAGCGCCGACAAAAAGGGCTACTCCGGCACGGCCATCTGGGCCAAAACGCCTGCGCTCTCGGTGCGCTATGGCCTCGACGAGGACGTCCACAACCACGAGGGCCGCGCCATCACGCTGGAATACCCGGATTTTTATCTGGTCAATCTCTACGTGCCCAACTCCCAGAACGAACTGGCGCGCATTGACTACCGTATGCAGTGGGAGGACGACCTGCGCCGCTATCTGCAAAAGCTGGACGCCGAAAAGCCTGTCATCCTCTGCGGCGATTTGAACGTGGCACATGAGGACATCGACTTAAAGAACCCCGGCCCCAATCGCGGCGCGGCGGGCTTCTCTGACCAGGAGCGCGGCAAGCTGGGCGAGCTGCTGGCCGCGGGCTTTACGGATTCCTTCCGCCACCTGCACCCCGACGCCACCGGCATGTACAGCTGGTGGAGCATGCGCTTCCGCGCCCGTGAGCGGAACGCAGGCTGGCGGATCGACTATTTCCTCGTCAGCAGCCGCCTGGCCGATAAGATCGAGAAAGCAGAGATTCTGATGGATGTGATGGGGAGCGACCATTGCCCGGTTTTGTTGGAGCTCAACCCGTAAGCGCCTTCCCCCCTTGGGGGAAGGTGTCTGCGGCCCCGCCCGCAGACGGATGAGGGAAAACCTGCCGGATATTACCCATGAAAGGGCGATACCGGTGAACTCTCCCCTCATCAGTCTGCCGCAAGCGGCAGACAGCTTCCCCCTTTGGGGAAGCCAAAGAAGAAAATTTTTAAAAATTCCCCCGCGTTTGCAATATCGCTCGCGGGGGATTCGTTTTAGTATACAGAAGGTCAAAGCGAGAGGAGGTGTGGGAACTGACAAATGAAGAATTTACCGGTCTGATGCAGCAATACCAAAAGCTCATCTACACGGTTTGCCTGCAATTTGTGCATGAACCCCACACCGCCGAGGATCTGACTCAGGACACCTTCCTCTCCGCGTTTTCGGCTATAGACCGGTGCGAGCCGCAGTACTACAAGCAGTGGCTCGTCCGCGTGGCGGCCAACAAATGCAAGGACCACTTGAAAAGCGCGTGGGTGCGCAAGGTGGACGCCCCCGGGGACGACGCCCTGCCGGAGCCGCGCGGTGCACCCGGCAGCGACGCCGACGACCCGGCCCAGAGTGTGGCAGACCGCGCCGGGGCCGCCGAACTGGAAACACTGGTGCGCGGTCTGCGCGAGCCCTACGGCAAAATTGCCGTGCTGTACTTTCTGGAGCACAGGGAAACGGCGGAGATCGCTAAGCTGGTGGGCCGTCCGCCCGCGACGGTCAACAGCCAGCTGTGGCGCGCAAAGCTGCTGCTTCGCCAGCAGATCACCGAGAGGAGGCAGAAGGAATGAGCCTTTATTTTGATAACAACAAACTCTTTGACGCCGAAGGCCACCTGACCGACGAAGGGCTGTACGCCATTAAGGACGGCACGCTGGACGACCTCGGCGCACTGGAGGCCGCCGAGCATCTGAGCTTCTGCGACTACTGTCTGCTGCGCTACACGGCCATGATCGACGCCGCGCCCGACTGCATGAAGCAGCCGATGCGCGACCTGATCCCGCAGGTGCAGAGCCTTATGCGGCTGCGCAGCTTCCGCATTATGACAAACCGCTATGTCTCGGCGGCTGCCGCGGTGGTGCTGGGCTTTGTGATGTGGGGCGCGGTCAGCACCTTTGGCGTGCCCAATGCCGCCGCCCTGCTGCCGCAGCAGCCTGCCGCCAGGCCGGAACACTTCGGCACCAAATTCAACACCGCCGTCAACGGTTTCTACAAGAGCCTGGACGACACCTTTAAGAGCTTTACCCTGACCGCGGAAAACGGTCTGGACCAGATCAGAGCACAAAGCATCGGCGGCAGCACCGCCAAGGGGGAATAAACCATGAAAAAGAACGGCTTTCTGACCTTTATCTTCGCCTGTATCCCGGGCGCAGGGCAGATGTACTACGGCTATATGCAGCGCGGCCTGTCGATTGCGATGATACTGATACTCTGTGTGATGGCGGCCACCGTCGTTGAACCGCTGCTGTTCCTCTGCCTTGTCATCTGGATGTACAGCTTTTTTGACACCTATGACCTCATCCGCCACATGGCGGCCGGTGAGCCGAAGGAGGATTCCCTGCTGGTTCTGGGCAATTATGAGGAGATCAAAAAGCTGGTCCCCCAGCACAACAGACTGATCGGCTGGGGTCTGGTCGGATTCGGCGTCTGGGCACTGTATGAGACATTCATCTCAACCTGGCTCTATACGCTGCTGTGCAATCTTGTGGGCGACGGCTACGCCTACGACATCATCACCGGCATACCGAATGTTGTCATTGCGGCACTGCTGATTTTCGCAGGCCTCAAGCTGCTGGGTCTGCACCCCGAAAAGAAAAACCGCGACGACGAGCTTCCGCCGTATCCGCATGAATAACTATGCCTTCCCCCTTGGGGGGAAGGTGGCGCCGCAGCGCCGGATGAGGGGCGGCCTTACGGACGCGGCTCGTCTGCCTTTTGCCGCAGGGTAGGGGCGGGACATGTCCCGCCCGCTGCTGACCCACCGCCGCTGTGCCCGCCATACACGCGCGGGCCGGGCATGCCCGGGCCCTACCACTCAATATAAATAGAATGAGGTAAAATCATGGATGAACAAACCACCCCGAAAAAGGTCCGCCGCGTCGGCAGCATTGCGTTTGCGCTGGTGCTGATTGCAGCCGGTGTTCTGCTGATCGTCTATCAGTTTGTGCCGCAGTTCGACCTGCTGAAAATTCTGAAATTCTCCCCGGTCATCCTCATTGCGCTGGGCATCGAGATGCTCGTCTACAGCGCCAGGCCCGACGTGAAGGTGAAATTTGACTGGCTCGCTATGCTGGGTACGGCGTTCACGCTCTGCATCGTCGGCACGGCGGCACTGCTGCCCCTGGCCATCAGCGAGTGGGGCCCGGCCCGCAACTACGCCCAGACCCGCATTGAATCGCAGAAAGCGGACGCGATGTACAGCGCCCTGACCCCGAACCCAGCGCTGAAAGCCAAGACGGACTCCTTGAGCGTCGACGTCTGGTTCAACCATGACACCGACGGCGACTACACGCTGCAAAGCGGCGACGACTGCATCCTGAACGCTGCCCTGCGGGGTCCTTACGCCGATGCCGAGACGTTCGCCGCCGACTGTATGGCCGTTATGCAGCGGGCCGCAGACGCCGGTCTCGGCTTTACATGCTACCACTTTAGCGCCGATGAGGACACCGACGACGGCGTCAGCTACTATCTGGACTGCGTCGCCTCCTACCCGGCGGGGCTGACCGCTGCCCAGGTGGCCCAGCGCGTGCAGACCAGCTACCACTATGACTATAACAGCTTCTCCAGTGAAGCAGACCGGGATGATTACATCCGCCGCCAGCTGCAGAATGAGATTTCCGACGAGTACGCCGACCGGCACGACGGTGCCTATCCCGACGAGAAATACCTGAACGAGGAAACCGAGCGCCGCCTTGCCGAACGAACCGGCATGGCCACGCCTGAAAGCGCACAGGCATAAACACGCATAAAAATTACCCGGAGCCCAACCAAACGGGCTCCGGGTCTGTTGTTATATGCTCTCGCCCTCGACCAGCTCAAAGGGCACGGTCTCGTGGCGGGCGGGGGCATTTTCCTCTATGCAGCGCAGCAAAATGCCGGCGGCGCGCTCGGCAAGGACGGTGGTATTCTGCCGGATCGTCGTCAGCCGCGGCACAGTGTACCGCCCAAGCGCAATGCCGTCGTACCCGGCCACGGCAATGTCCTGCGGTACGCGCAGGCCGTGGTCCTGTATGGCCCGGATGGCTCCCACCGCCATCAGGTCCGACATGGCGAAAATCGCCGTAAGGCCGGGGCAGTGGGCCAGCAGGTGCTCGGCAGCTGCATAGCCGCCCTGCATCGAGAAGTCCGCAAGCCGGTACTGCCGGTCAAAGTCGAACGGCACGCCGAGCCGCTGCAGGGCATCCAGACAGCCGTCCAGCCGCTGCTGGCTCGGGCGGGAGGTTTCGGGCCTGTCGCCGATGATGCCGATGACACGGTGGCCTTTGGCATATAACTGCTCGATCATCACGGCAGCGGCAGCGCGGTCATCCACGCTGACGCTGGACAGATTCTCAATGCCCAGCCCGGCGGCGTTGTTCGTCAGCAGCAGGCAGGGGATGCCCAGCGACGCCAGCGCCGGGGTAAAGCATTGCGGGTGCGCGCCGATGAAAAAGAGGCCGCAGGGCCGGCGCTCGGCAAAGATGGTCTGTGCGCAGGCCAGCTCGTCGGTACTGCTGTTGTTGTAGTAGACCGTCGGCGTATAGCCGCGCGCCTCCAGACAGGGCTGCAGCTTGTCCAGCAGGTCCGCAAACAGGGCGTTCTGCGTGCCCTTTACAATGAGGGCCAGCCCCTCCGGCACCTGCTGCTTCAGATGCTTGGCATTGGCGTTGGGCTGGTAGCCGTGCTGCGCCACAACGGCCAGTATTTTCCGGCGTGCGTCCTCGCTGACGCGGGGGTTGTTGTTCAGCACGCGGGACACTGTGCCCACGGCATAGCCGGACTCGCGGGCAATATCCTTGATGGTCAAAGCTGCGCCTTCTTTCGCGTTGATTTGCTACCAGTATACCATATCCAACCAAAAGGGGAAAGGGGAGGCTCCCTGCGGATTTTGCGGGACGCTTTTTATTTTTTCGGATTTTAAAAATTCCGCCCCGCAACCTCTTGGCAAACAGGAAAATTTCTGCTATACTATTCTATACATCTGTGAGGGCCGTTAGCTTAACGGTTAAAGCCGGCGGCTCATAAACATTGGATGTTAGGATTTCTCACTTTACAAAAAGACGATAAACCGTAAGAATTTCGGCTTTCGTTACTGTTTTTTCTGCTTTCATCTACAACCCATCTACGGGCGGTTCGCAACTGCTTGTTTGGGTTGTTTCATAAGGGCCATTAGTTCAGCGGTTAGAACTCTCGGCTCATAACCGAGTTATCGCAGGTTCGAATCCTGCATGGCCCACTAAAAAGAGACGTGCAAGCGTAAAGTTTGCACGTCTCTTTTCATCTTTCGGGAGTTTTTCTCTTGTAGAGCGTCTCGCTCATCTGGCTGCGGATGGAATCCTGCCGCTTGTGGTAAACCTGCGTATAAATTGCCAGTGTCGTGCTGGGTTGAGCATGGCCCGCCTCGGCCGCCACTGTAGCGACACCGATGTCTGGGTTGGAGAGCAGGATACTGACAAAGGTGTGGCGAAACATATGCGGGTGGATTTTGCGGATGCCCGCTTTCTCGGCCACGCGGTCAACAATTTTGCCATAGTGGTCGGGGCTGATGGGCCAGCCAAAATCATTAATAACGATAAAATTTTTCCCGCGCAGCTTTTGCAGGGATTCCCGGTACGATTCCCACTTTCCGTCCATGCAGGTCTGCCAAGCACTGCCCATACGTTGCTTTTGTGCAAGCCATTGGTCACGGTAGGTTTTCAGATATTCCATAAATTCGGGTGCTACATCTATGTCACGGACGTTGTCCTCTTTCGTGGTCGTTAGGTGATAGCCTTTGTTCACTATGAGCAGTGACTTATCCACATGGACGGTGCAGTGGTCGAAGTCAATATCTTCCCATGTCAGCCCGGCTAACTCACCGCGCCGCATTCCGGTATTCAGCAGCCCCATAACGATGACTTGCTCCAGTGTGGAACAGCGCGGCAGCACCTTAAAAAGAGCCTCTACTTCTTCCGGGTGCAGGCAGTCTACCGGGCGGCTGCGCGTACCTTTAACCGCGAGTGTTTGGGTATCGTTGTCTATGCCGTACTCGCGTTCGGCATATTGCATTACGAGCCGCAGAAAGATGGCATACTCCTTAATGGTTTTTCGTGCAATAGGGCGGTGATCCAGTTCAATATGAAACAGCTTTTCGGGCTTACATTTGAGAGCTGCTGCAATTTCCTGTGCTGTTTTTAGTGTGGTACGCTCTCCGCGGAACACTCGCTCTACAGATTTTGTCTGTATGGAACATTGTGCTGCAATTTGGGGACAGGACAGTTTCTTATATTGCTTTGCGTTGGGTTTCAGCACTGCATACCCTTTCACGCTGCGCACATCAGCCTCACCCAGCAGATCCAGAAACTTCTCGCATTCGCGCTTATTTACCTTTGAAATCGGCATTTCTGCAAATGCCGGGCTGATTTCGCAGATTCGGCGCAGCATGGTTTCCTTACCTGCTGTGGTGTTAGCTTTATTCTTATGCTGCTCGTAGTCGCCTTCCAGACGAACGGAGGGGTCAAGCATCGATTTTTTGGAATCAATGTATGCTCTTGCTACATCTCGGAAGGGCGTGTTTTTGCCATCTTTTTCATCGTCGGCTTTCTGTTGCTCTGCGCGTTCAAAAACGAGTGCGGCTTCAATGGCAGCGTTTTCACGCTGGCGGTGGGTTTTCAGTACAGTGGGGTCAAAGTCAAAGCGCCCATATCGCCGCACCCTTTTTCCATGTACGGTCACATTAGCGGTCAGTACATAATAGGGGGCGCTGCGTTTGGGTATCATAAGTTTTGCCGATGCCATTATTCCGATTGCTCCGTTTTATTGTTGTAGTAGGCCGCCAGTTTACCAAGGTTAATGTACCATTTAACACCGGACTGAAATGCCAAATCCGGGTTTTCGCGGCAGACACGCCGCAGATAGTACGGCGGCAGGTTCATAATCTCGCTGGCCTGTTTGATGCTGACAATCTGCGGCAGGGTGATTTTCTCAATTTCGCAGGCGGATGCCTGCAGCGGCATTTGCACAGGTTCTTTCATCGTTCTTCACACTCCACATAGTAAATTGGTTTTCGGTTGTGGCGGCGCAGCAAGCGTGCGTCCAGCCCCGTCAGATAGAGTTCGTATTGTAGATTGGTTTCGGTCGTAATCAGCACTGCACCGTAATTTTGCAGAAAGCGCAGGATGCGGTACAAGGTTGTAATGTCGTGGCTCAACCGGTCAAGGCTCTGCACCATGATGGCGTTGACACGCCCCTGCTGCACAGCGGTAAGCATGGCGAACAAGGCCGGACGCCAAAATTCTGTGCCGTATTTCTGTTCCATGCAGGAGTTCACGATGATATAGCCACGCCTGTCGGCTTCGCGCATAACATCGGCAAGCTGTTCTTCCAGTGCCGGCAGGTTCGGTGCTGCACTGCGGGCAAAAGCCCACACTTTATATTCTTTCATGGGCGCACCTCAGAATTGCTCCATCAGAGGGAGACGAACATCAAATCGCGGCTTGCCGAACGATGCCCGCGTGAAGCGGTCACCGACAAAGCGTTCCAGACCGCAGTTGATGAGTTCTGCGTTTAAGTCACATTCGGTGGTAATCAGATAGACATCCCGCCTGCGGAAAATCTCGATAACACCTACCAGCAGATAACTGTTGCGGCTGATTTGCTCCAAGTCACGGACAATCACGGCCTCGACCAGATTGTTCTCCACGGCGTCCAGCATGGCCCGCAGGCCGTTGCGGTCCTTCAGCGTGTTGCCGCTGCAATGGTCAAAGGATGTGCCGCGCACAAGAAAACCGTGACCGGCGGCCTCATCAATCAGGTCATACAGCCGGTCAAAGGCGGTCGCCGTGTTGACCGATGCACACCGCACGTAAATCCACGCTGGGTGGTCCTGTCTGTAGTTCATCTTAAAGCCCCTTCTCACAAAAATAGTCCGGGTGCTTTTGCTCCCGGATAAAATGTTGTACATCTTCGATTTTGCTTGTTGTTTGACAATCGGGCAAGGCAGCCAGTGCGGCATTGTGGTACTTAGCACCGGGTGCGGCGCGTTCGTCCAGAATTGCCACCACGCAGGAGTCCTGTTCAGTGCGGATGGCACGCCCAAAACCCTGCCGCAGTTTCTTCTGCATTTCGGGGGTAATCTCGGCGGCTATGTACTCCTGCAAATTTGGGTATTTCTGCCGTTCGTAGTCACTGACAGGGTCCGGAATCGGGAACGGCAGTCTGGCAATAATCAGTAATGACACCATATCACCGGAAAAGTCAATGCCCTCCCAGCAGGAGCCTGCCGCAAACAGTACGCCGTTGCCGGACTCTTTGAACTTCTGGATGATTTTGCCGCCGTTGCGCCACGCCTGATAGGTTGGGTATTGCCACTGACCGTCCGTCAGCGCGCGGACTTCTGCCATCTGGCGGTAGGACGTAAACAGAACCAGCGCGTGACCGTGGCAGGCACCAACCAACCGAACGATTTCTTCTGCCATTTTGCGGTTGTCCATTCGCATTTTTACGCGAGGCGGAAAGTATAACAGACATTTTTTCTTGTAATTAAACGGAGAATTTGCGCGGAAATGACGCAGAGGTCGGTAAGCCGCCAGCCCCAAAAGCTGTTCCGTGTGGCTGAAATCTCCGGCTGCTGCCAGTGTGCCGGAGGTCAGAATTGCTGGTTCGCGGGTGTTCCACAGTGCACTGCGAAGCAACTGCGGTACGCGGCTGCTGGCTGCGCAGAATGTAGGCTGACCATCGGCATCGTAGTCGATGTAAAGGATGCGCGTCGGCACCTCCAAAAGAAAAAGGCGCAGGAGACTTTCTGCTTCTCCCAGCCTGTTCAGCAGGTATCGCGGCACATCCGGCAATCCGCCAGCATTTTGCAACAATGCTATACAGTCGATGAGCGCAGCGCGGCGGAACGGCGTAAGCACGAACGGTTCGCTCGCTTTTCCTCGCAGCTTGGAAAGCCCCTGCGTGCAGGAGAACGACAGCGTAAGGAACGCCGTCCGCATCTGTCTGGCAAAATCCTTGTAGTGCGCCTGTTGTAATAAAAAGCACAATTCATCCATGTTGTGCTGGGATAAGGTTTCTGTGTACATCTGGCGGGCAGCATCGGGCAGCTTGTGCGCCTCGTCCACCACCAGCGCTTGATAACTGCGCAGGAGCAGTGGTCTATCTTCCTGCCGATGCGATGCGTCTGCCAGCAGATAATTGTGATTGCAAATTTGGATGTCGGGTTTCATGGAATCCCGCAAATACTGCTGATAGCGGCAATCCTCACGCAGAAAGCAATCTCGCGGGCAGGACTGCGGCACACAAATGCGGCAGCGATCATACCGGGAAAGTTCCGGGATATGATCCATGTCCAGAATATTTTCTGCAATGTGCAAGCTGTTCCGTTGCCTTTTTCTGCTTGGCTGCACCAGCGATGCTCTTTCGGCAAGGCGGGCATCGCAGACAAAGCGTTCTTTGCCCTTGCGGATAACCGCTGTAAGCGGCACTTGGATAATTCCTTCTTCCAGCAAAATTGCAGATAAATTTGGCAAATAGTCGTTAATAATAGCGTCCTGCAGGACCACGCTGGAAGTTGAGATAACAACAGGCAGCTTGAGCCTGTCAGGCCGGTTCATCTGCCACAGGACACAGGCTACAAGATAGGCCAACGTCTTGCCGATGCCGACACCGGCCTCGCACAAGGAAATTTCCTTATTGTAAAGGGTATCCAGAATTTCATGGCAAAGCGCGATTTGCTCCTCGCGCACCGCCATGCCGTGCCGGGGCAGAATCTCCCGGAAAATCTGTTCGGCCATGCGGTGGGATTCCGTATAGCCTGTCGGATAAGTTTGCATTGGTTTACACCCCTGCTTTCCATCTCGTTTAAAGCAAAATGATGGGCAGCAGGCGCTTGGGTTCCTGCTGCCCACGATTTGCCCTAAACGGCAAAAGTAGATAGTTAAGTAAGTGTGCCACATTTGCCGCCCGCACCCCTGACACCGGGAACACAACAGGCAGACCGTTGGCGGCGGCCGTTCACTGACTCTGCCGGAATCTTACTGCTTACAATTCCGGCTCGGTCACCCCCTCTGACGCGGGAGGCAGCTGGCGTATCATTGTGGCCTTTCCCTTGGCAGCTTATGGTTATGCCAAAACCACCCAATGGGCCTGCGGGGAAAGGAACGTACCTGTTATGCTGGGTATTCAGTTGTCAAGGTGCTGGGTAATCATAATTGACTACCAAGCAAAATCGGTCAAAATTGTCTCAAGGATTTTCTTGATTTCATCAGGGACATACAGCAACGCTCTATGTAATGCGAGTGCCTGAACAGGAGTCATGTACATTTTCTTGAACAAGTGGTATCCGTCTGGTAGGGAAAGGCCTCCATTTCGGCCCCGGGCTATTTTTATTGGATAGTCCTCGTTTAATGTTGCTATGTCCCTGCTGATAGTATCTGTTGAAACATGGAATTCTATTGAAAGATGCTCCATCGTATCTTTCCGGCGCTTATCTAACAAGCGAATTATTTTCTTTTGTCGCTCGTTAGATGTCATCTTTGAAATTCCTTCCGAATTTGCTTTGCACTTATAATATCGCAAATACCCCGCAACTTTTGCGGAGTTAAACTTTAAATCCGTTCGAATTTTATCTAGATCACTATAATTTATAAATATATAAATTTCTGCTTGTTGGTTCATGTGTTTGCCTGTCAGCATTTTCTGCCGGCATTCTGATGCCACCTCACGATGGATGCCCTTGCCTTCGGCTAGCGCTTCCTACTGCTAAGCGCGTAGCATCCTTTCGCCAGTTGTTGCCCAACCGAGCGCACAAAAAAGCCCGCCGCATTTTGAGATGCGACGGGCTTAGAGCTGCAGCGTGAGATTTATTTTTTCTCCTGAGAATTTGTCAGAGGCTTTTCGGGCCGGTGTGGCTGATAATTCCAAAACATATTACACGGTTCATTGGCTTCTTTTCGAATTGATGCCTGAACTACTGCACGCAAGTTTTTGTGTAAAAGACTTTCTTTTGCTTTCATGGTAAAGACCTTCCTTCCAGTTTGATTTGGTTTTATTTGATTCCAACTCCAATTTTAGCCAAAACCAGTAGAAGAGCATCCGCAGCTGCAGCTACAATCCAGACAGTGCTGTACAATGGTTTCAGCAACAAAAGGGGTGGAACAATCAAGCAATATAATACAAGTCTTTTGCGTACCGCTATTTTCATGTCCTGCAACTCTTCGTTGCTGCAATGAATCGCCGAGTTATTGCAAGGAGCAAGTGTTAAAATTAGCGTAACAGAGATAATAAACAGCGTAATTACAGCTGCTATCGTAGAAGATTGCAGTCGGCCAATCAGATATAAGCAGGCATATTCACAAAATAAAGAGGTGATAAAGCAGGAAAACACTGTTGGCATATGAAGGCCATTTGTCTTTTCTCGTAAAAATGACAACCCAAAATTCAAAAGAATCACTTGCGGTAACGGTGCAACAAGTGCTCCAAAGCAAACGAGAATAAAGAAACCGCCAAAGTTCATGAATTTTCGTTGTAGCGAGTATGCCATCCAATCGCGTTGACTTTCTTCAATGAGTTCGCTTTGTATACACTTCTCCACAATTCTTTCGACGATTGCTTCCATATGCAGAACCTCTGTAAATCAGAACTATCTTTATTAAAACAGAGTTTTCAGCTTTTTCATCATTTTTGTAGTGAAACAGTAGTTTTTTGTCATGAAATCAGAGTATTCGGCAGCTCTGTTGCAAATTCAAACCAGCCGTTTTCATAATCCATAGCGTAAAGCGTGTGGTACTTTTCCAATGTAGTATGTACATTTTGCAAACCATACCCATGGAAAGATGGATTTTCCTTGGTTGATGCCGGCAGTTGATTTGCAATCATATTTACCGGCAAAGATTTATTACGGACAGCATAAAACAGTTCATCTTCTTCAAGCAGTGCCTGCACATAGATTTGCCGGTCCGTTTCCGGCAGTTTTTCGCACGCTTCAATCGCGTTATCCAGTGTGTTGCTGATTACAACCGTCAAATCCACCATGTCAATCTTTATAGGAGACAAATCGTTCACACTAAACTGTATATCAATTTTACGATTTTTCGCAACAAGCGCCTTCTGATTCAAAAGTGCATCCAGTGCTGCATGGTGGGTATTGACGAGCAGGATGCGTTCGTTTTGTTTCGATTGCAGGCTATGGATATAGGTTTGTATTGTGTTGATATCTCTGTTTTGTTGCATCAGCATTCCGTCTAACGTACTCAAATGAGCGCGAAAGTCATGTGTCAGTTTACGTTGCTGAGCGTATGCAGCACTCAATGCTTCAATGCTCTCTTGCTGTGCTTTTGACTTGGCTTGTAGGCTGATTGCTTCTTCACGGAAGTTGGCGTTTTGTTCCATCCAGCTGATTAAAAGTAATGCTGCTATCTGCATTACGGTAATAAATGTGGCACAGACACATAGCGGCTGAATTGATATTTGCCCTTGCTGAAAGCAACTTCCGAAAAAGAAAATAAGCAAAACACTTGCAAGGGAAAGTACTGCAGGAATGGTGTACCATCTAAAGTTGGTTGCTTGGCTTAACTTTCCATTTCGCGCCTTTGCCTGTAAAAAGCATACTGCTATTATTACACCATGCAAAAGAGAACTTTGAAAAAAACTATTACCAAAAACTATATTGCCCTGCGCCTCGGATATCAGAAGCAAAAGCGTATACCAACAGTTATCCACACAGCATATTGTCGCATAGAAAATAATCGAAATGTACAAGCTAAATATTCCATTGCTGGTATATAAAAGCCTATGCAGGGAAAAAAATAAGACAAGTACAATAACAATTTTTGAATAGTTTTGCATTGTCGTAGCAGCAAAATTCAGAAGCGTCGCATCCAGAAAAGCAACAGCCGTTACAGTAATCCAATGAACCACACGGTTTCTCTTTCTTGCTGAAAATGCATCAAATAGCAAAATTGCCGAAAAGCACTCCATCCAAGTCCACAAGTAGGTCAAGAAATAATCGCTCAACGTGCATTCCCCCAGTTTTTGTTCTTCCAACTCAGATACTGGACTTTCATTTGTGAGTACCGCTTCTGACTTACCGATAACTCTTTTCCATCGAAGAGAACAACTCTGTCATAATTGAATTTTTTGATGTACGCCATATTGACCAGATAGCTTTTCTGAATTCTGAGGAATCCGTCTTCTTCCAATTCTGCTGCCAGATCTTCCATTTTTCCGTAGAAGCGGTCTGGTGCCTGCATAGGCTTTACTGTGTACAAATATATAACTCTTTGATTACTTTCCAAGTAGAGAATATCTTTGTAGGGAATGTTAAACGACTCCGCGTTGGCAGAAAAACGCAGAACTTTATCATTACGCGGTAGTTCTGCCAATGCATCCCGAAAATAATAGGGCAGTTTTTGCTCCAGTTCCTGCTTGAGAAGATATCGGAATGTCCTGACTTCATACCCTTCCATCGAAAATTCCGGATAATTCGTCACAAAAATAATCACTGTATCCAGATGCAATTCACGCACACGGCGGGCAATGTCCATGCCGCTGCGTTCATCCATGTCGATGTCCAAGAACATAATGTGATACTGCGATAATTGCCGGTCTGTTATCTCGGCAGGATTCGAGCTTTTTGTTATGCAAATGGACGCTCCGGGCGGTACCGGCTGGCCAGCAACCGCGTCTGATATTCTCTGCAAAAAATCCTTGTCGTCATCGCAAAGTAAAATATTAATCTTCATGCTTGTATCCTTATCGCTGTTTCGCCGTAGTAGACGTCCCTCTTTGCCATTCAACATACGTTTAATTCTCCCGAAAGTCAAGTATTTTCTCGAAATAACACCTATAGTGTATTATTATATTGTTTTTACACCGTTTGGCAAGCTAAATCATTTAAAATTGAATTACCCTAAGAAGAAAATTCATTGATAAAAGCAAGCTGGACAAAGACATGAAAGATACCGAACGTCACAACTATATTGGAGATCACATTCGTAAGCTGCGAGAAGAAAAAGGCTGGACACAACAAGTATTAGGAAAAAAGTTGGGCAAGAAGACTTCCACTATCAGTGCCTATGAAACGAATGCCAAACTTCCGTCTGTCGATTGCCTTATTGAAATGGCAGAATTGTTCGATGTATCGCTTGACACACTGGTTTATGGGGATCGTTCAAATTTGATTTCTATTCGTGCCTTGCGACCAGAGCAAAAAGAACTGATTTCGGAGCTTACGCGAGTTTTTTCGGCAAGGCACACAACTGCTGAACAGAGGCTTGAATTGTTCAGCAAGATTGTTAGTCACTTATCACAATAATTTAGGATTCCCATTTTGTGGACTATAGATTTTTCAACTGCCTCGGTTTAGCAACCGGGGCAGTTTTTTACTCGTGTTTTATGACAAGTAACTTGGATTTTGTGTCACTTTTGTGGAAATAAAGATTTTCTTGTGGTATCTTGAGTTCAAGATAAATAAGCACTCCGCCACCCGGATTGAAAGGTTCTATGTGTATGTAAGCGTCGGTGCACAGGCGCTTGTGATTGTCCGAATATCAACCCGATGAAATCCATTAGACTGGAGGATTGTCAAATGTCAACAATGAAAAAACGTATTCCTATGTTCCTGCTCGCTCTCGCAATAATGGTGGCAATGGCGTTGCCTACTTTCGCCGCTGATTATAATAATTCTCTTGCTGGTTATAATAGACTAATCTATGGGAGCTGCTCATTAAATATTAGTGGCAACAATGTTGTGTATAACAACCAGAATGTGAATCTGTACACAACCAACTATTCAAATGATCAAACATGGTTTGGGATTCCTCAGCAGAATAGTTACAATAATGATCCATGTGCGATTTTGAAAGTTAAAACTTCTATCGTTCTTGGCGGAACGCATTACGTACTTAATGCAAATATGACAGGGACAGAGTGGAACGCGAACATAAAGCCTTATGATACTACAAATACAGAAATCTATATGTGCGTAGGTGATGTAAATAGTCCTCGTACTCGAATTTATCTCAGGGAGCATCCGAAGTATTATTTGAAAGCAGTTTCTTCTGGAGCTGGTTCAAATGTCGTTTTTTCACAAAGCGGCGGTACAAATTGGCTTATTTCGGTGGCCGGGTGAGGTGTTACATACGTAAATTACAATTTCTCCTTTCCATGAGTTGTCATACTCAATCTAGCACGAAAATAAGCTATGCTTCTTTAGTGAACCCCAATGAAAGTACTGGCGAAGTTCTAAAAAACAAACGCAAGTAAGTCATTAGCAATATGTGATAGATAACGTGTTTTTGACATGCGTATGGAAAACATGGGAAGTTATCAGCAATAGATTAACAGAGCCAACTATTGGATATCCAATTGGTTTCCAATCGTTGGCTTATTCTAAACTAACACAATTGGAGAATGAGTTCATATGCATTATAAAAAAGTCACAATAGGGTTAGCCCTTTGTCTTTCCATATGGGTTACGTCTTGTGCAGCATACATACCATCTGAGCCCACGAGTGATTCTGAGTCCGCGAGTAATTCGTTTTCTTCCGAAGAAACTTCGGATAAATCTTTTCCTATCCTTACATCCGTAACCGATGCAAACTTGAAAACAATCGTCGGATCTAGTTCGGAAAGCGGCTTTTACGAGATTAAATCGGTTCAGGCTGAGCACTACATATACTACACCGATTATAGCTCGCAACAGCAAGTCATTTTGTGCCCTATTCCAAACTGCCAACATAATGATTCATCTTGTCCAGGTTTTCTGCCCTCTGACTCTGTCGACTATGCAGGCATCTTCGTGTGTGGGAATAAACTTGTTTTATCAAGTTCTGCTCCCTCTCATCAAATTCCCGTTGCTCTTTATTCGATGGACCTAGATGGTTCCAATAAAAAGTTACTGCATCAGTTTTCTGCAAGCGAAACCCCGCAAGACCCTGTTTTGTTTGATGGTCAAGCTATATATTATGTTTTGTCAAAAGTAACGTATGCCACCGACGGGAAAAGTCCGACATATAGTTCAAGCTTATATAAGCTTGATTTGCTATCAGGCCAAAATGATGAAATTCTTTTACTGAGTTCACAGGATTCTATTATTGGTACTGTAGGCGGGAACATTGTTCTCAAGTCAATAATTTCTAATCAATACAATTTATATGTTGTATCACCAGATGGGAAAAAGAAACTTCTCGACTTTACTTGGTCAACAAATTATCCATACTATGTAACTGATAACGAAATATATATCATGTCAGATGATTTAGATATTCAATGCTATAATTATTTGGATAAGGAGGTTTCTACTATTTTCCTTCCAGATGAATTACATTCAGCAAAGGGCATTACATTCGATGGCTTTTGGGATGAAAAATTGTTTTTTATTGTGTTTGAATCCGACAATTCTATCAAAGAAATAGCAGTTGACGTAACAAGCAACGAAACAAAAGATATCAGTCTTTGCGGATTGGATTCTTCAGGGCAGCGCAAACGTCCAATATGTATTGCCGCAGAATTTGCTGACAGCTTTTTGGTTGAAACGGGGACAATAGATGATAGTCAATCACAGCGCGCGCTTATTTCGAAGGATGACTTTTGGGCCGGAAATCCAAACTACAACTACATAAAAAAATGATTTTTAGTGCATTTACTGCCAGTTTATCGCTCATACATATGATTTTTCGAAAATCTATTGTTTCCAAATCGCGTAGCATCCGTTCCAATTTGTCTTCTGAGACGAGCAAGCAAATTTCTGCCTCTTTCAGTAGTATTAAGCAGTGCCTGCTGCTTGCCAATCTGCACTCAATAATTTAGAATCCTAATTTCAGACTATAATGCGTACAGATTAATTTGCACATTTGTTCCTATTTCTATCTCATTGAAACATATCTCATAATGGATCTTTAGTCCTATTTTAGGTTCAGCTGCAATTAGCAAAGGTAAACCGTCTGCGGTTTTTTGTAATTCTTATTGGTTTAAAACAAATGGATGCTACATTTATTTTCGACTTCCTCTGCAAGACCTATATTTCGCATATTCCGATGTTACCATTTGGAAAAAATGCGCAACCACAAGTGAAAAGAGCGCTGTCTGGCGTGTCACTCACCCTGACGCCCGGTCTTTACGGATTACTGGGCCCCAACGGTGCGGGCAAATCCACTTTAATTCACATCATCACAGGTACTCTCGCTCCGGATTCCGGGGAAGTTCTGTGGTGCGGCAAACCCGCAGCCGGTATCGCTTTTCGCCGTATCCTTGGCTATATGCCGCAGCAGCAGGGCCTGTATGACAGCTATACTGGCAGACGTTTTCTTGCCTATATGGCCGCGCTGAAAGAAATTCCTCGCAAAGATGTTGCCACTGAAGTGGCCCGTGTGGCGGCTGCCGTAAATTTAACTGCCGAGTTGGACAAGCGCCTTTCTGCCTATTCCGGCGGCATGAAGCAGCGTCTGCTGTTGGCATCCGCCCTGCTGGGCGACCCCAAGCTGTTGATTTTGGACGAACCGACGGCGGGTCTTGACCCAAAGGAGCGTGTTCGCCTGCGTGAATTGCTGGCAGATATGGCCAAAGACCGTATTATTCTTGTAGCAACGCACGTTGTTTCGGACGTGGAAACGGTCGCCACCAAGGTCATTCTGCTGCGTGCGGGCAAAATTGTAGATGCCGCGCCCGTGCCGGAGTTGATTGAAAAATACGCACCTAGCCAAGGTCTTGAGGAGGTCTACCTGAATGTGTTCGGTGAGGGGGACGGCAAATGAGCCTGTTTTTTGCTGAACTCCGCAAAATTTGGGGCGGCAGGGTGTTTCCTGTCCTGTTGGCGATACTGGCATCCGCCAATCTCTTGCTGCTGTGGATGGGCACCCGCCCCACCGCCAAACAGCCGCCCGCGTCTGCCTACCGGGCTGTAGGCGCAGAACTGACAGGCAAGACCATGGAGGAAAAAGGCAGCTATCTGCATGACAAATACACCGAGATAGAAAGCCTTGTGAAAATCGGACAGTATTACCGTGAAATGGCATACGGTGGCTATGGCCTTTCCCAGTATCGGCAGGACAATGCCGCTATGTTTGATGCCTATGAACAGAAATACAATGACAAATCCTACGCCCTATTCACAGATGATTTGAACACAGAGTACCGCCTGTTCAGCCAGCTGCAAAGCGAGTATGACACCGTGGCAGCTTACAGTGACTTCCTGGAGGGTGTTCAAACGAAAGCCACCCAACTGTCAGGCATCTCCATTTTTCAAAATGACCGTACTGGGTACGATTTGAAAAACATAGAACGGACCGCGCAGGTTTATGCCGGACTGACAGATACGCCTATAGAGTATTACCCGCAAAAGGGCTTGTACACGGCCATCAGCTATGCATTCACGGATCTTATCCTGTTGGCGGCTATGCTGCTACTTGCGCTGATTCTTGTGCGCCAAGAGCGCGACAGCGGTTTGTTGAGCCTGATTCGCAGCTTACCCGGTGGACGGTTAAAAACGGCCATTGCAAAGCTGGCGGCATTTGCTGCCAGCTTATTGGTCGTTCTGCTGGTGCTGTATGGGGTCAATCTCGCATACTGTTCGGCATCGTTCAGCCTTGGGCCCATGAGCCGCACAATTCAAAGTGTTCCGGCTTTGATGCGCTGTACCATGCAGATTACCGTTGGGCAGTATCTTTTTCGATTTTTACTCGCAAAGTGGGCCGGTGCGTTTGTGATGGGGCTGTGGGTTATGCTGGCTGCCCTTATCGCCAAACGCGCTGCCGCCGGGTGGGTCGGCGCCTTGGCCCTGCCCTTGGCAATGTACGGCATTCGTACTGCAATACCTGCCACAAGTCATTGGAACGTTGTAAAATATGCGAATATGGTGAGCCTGCTGCAGACCAACGAGTTGCTGGGGAACTACCGGAATCTTTTCTGGTTTGGTAATCCTGTCAGCCTGCCGTTGGTCGAATGGTTGACGGCAGCCGTTTTGGGCGGCAGCTTGTTTGCGGCATTCAGCGCGGTTTTTGCCAAGGCACAGCTGTTGCCGGCTGCCAGGCACAGCTTTGCACTTCCGTTTTCCCGCAAAACGCGTGCGACCTCTGTTACCCATGAAGAGGGCAGGAAGTTATTGCTGATGAATGGAGCCGCAGTATTCTTGGCAGCGTTTCTGGTGTTTGGAATCTATCAGGGCGTGACGGCGGAGAGCTACATAGACGCGGACGAAATTTACTATGCCTATTATATGAAGCATATTTCCGGCCCGTGGAGCGAAGAAAGCCGCGACTGGATACGGAATCAGCGTAACGAGTTTATTCCCATGCTGGAGACACAGAAGCGTGTCAACAGCGGCGAATTGAGCAGTGATGCGTTGCTGGCCTACAGTTCACTGCAGCAGAAATATTCTGTCTATCAGCGTGTAGTGCAGTCCAACATCAATTACTATCTGAAAGAGAATCCCGGTGCATGGCTTGTCTATGAAACCGGATATAAAAAGCTGTTCGGCTTTACCGGCACCGGCGATGTACAGGATACACTTCTGGCGGGGCTGCTGTGTGCGCTGTGTTTCAGCGGCTTATTTGCAATGGAACGCAAAGGCGGCATGGATGAGATTCTGACCTGCACACCATTGGGCCGCAAATACACTGTAAAGGCAAAGCTGCGGCAAAGTACCGCCGTGGCAGCGGTTATATCGTTCGGAACCGTTCTGCCTCACCTGTGGCAGGTGCTGCGTGACTATGGCCTTCCCTCTTTGCTGGGACCTGCGATGAGTATCTCCGACTTGCAGGCTGTACCCAAGTTTATAACTCTGTCGGATTTGCTGATTTTCTGGTTAATCTGTCGTTTCGCGGCCTGCCTCTGCATGAGCCGGATCACCTTATGGCTTGGACAGAAATTGGGGAATTTGCTGACCGCGCTCTTTATCAGTGCAGTTGCCTATTGCCTGCCCGCGCTGCTGAGCCTTTCCGGAATGAAAAATGGTATCGAGTGGCTGGGATTCTATCCTCTATTCCATGCTGCAGCGCTCTGGCAAAACCAAGGCTATAACGCCAACGGAGAAAGCTACAACGCAATGTGGATTCCGATTTTTCTGGTATGCGCAGCATTCTTTCTCGCATGGGCAATCGGACAGGCTCTTATTGACGATTATGACATGATAGGTGTTCCAGATGAAGTACTATAAAAATCTGTCCATCGATGAAAGCGATTTCTCCGTTCAAAGGCAAGGCTGCCGCATTCACCTGACGACCACAGAATATCAACTATTCATTACGCTGCTCGACCATTCTGGGCACATCTGCTCCCGAAATTTTCTGTTGGCATCTGCATGGAATATCACAGTGCCGATTCAAACGCGGACGGTCGATGTGCATATCGCAAAGCTGCGGAAAAAACTGGATTTAGGCCCGGATGATTTGAAAACCGTGACGAGGCAGGGGTATGCGCTTTCTACGCAAGAAAGCTATAGAGCAAATCATTCAGCCTGAGATTTTTTATAATGTGAAGTAGCGCAATACATCCGCACGATTGCCGTCAATTCTCACCTCCAGATGCAGATGGTTACCCGTCACCCTCCCGGTATGCCCGACATATCCGATAACCTCTCCCGCCTGCACCTGCTGACCGGTGGTGACGCAGATGGACGAACAGTGGGCATACAGTGTTTCCAGCCCGCCGCCGTGGTCGATTTGAATGTAGTAGCCGTAACTGCCGCCCCAGCTGTCAAGACCGTTGGCAACGGTAACTGTACCATTTGCCGCAGCAAGAATCGGCGTACCCTCGGCGCAGGCAATGTCGGTGCCGGTGTGGGAGCTGACCTCGCCGGTGATGGGGTCCACGCGGTGACCAAATTGAGAAGTAATCGTACCCGCGACAGGCAGCGGCCATTGCAGGGTGCCTGTCGGGATGCGTGTGCCATCAGGAGACATGACTTCTCCCCCGCCCTGCTCAAAGCCGCCGAGCAGTTCCGCCCATAGTTCCTCGTACTGCGGGTCTTGCAACAGTTGCAGATAGGTATTCTGTCGGATGGTAAAGTGGTAATCTGCCGCCATCTCGTCGGGTGTTTTGTGGGTCAGTTCGATTACGAGGACGGTTTCGGTTATCTCTGTTGTGGTCGATTTTCCGTTCTTGTCCGTCGTTTCTATAACGGTGGTTTCCGCACGGGTAGCGTAGTCCACTGCGTTCATTGCCCACATAATTTCCCGCAGCTTGTCCACCTGTTCTTCCGTCAGTGCCGCAACGGGTGCGCCTTGTTCGCTGCCCGCCACATACGAAGAAAAGACCGCCAGGACATCCTGCCAGCGGATGTAGTATACATCATCGTTGGCGGTAATGTCTTGGCGGTCGTGCTGTACGGTATCGGAGATTTCTTCCAGTCTGTCGCGGTATTCTGCCGTCAGGGTTTCTACGGCTTCGCGCACGGTGACGGACGTTGCGTTGGGGGCATCGGCGGCAAAAAAGATGCCATAGGCCGAGCCGGACACAAAGGCCACAAGGCTGATGACAATAATAATACTGAGTGCCACGCTAATCCCTGCAGCAATGGCCGCGACAAGACTGTGCAGGCCGACAAGAAAATGCCGTACTGCCGAGCGCACCGCCACAGCCGTCTTGCAGGTGCTGCTGGCGGCTTTCTGGATAGCAAGCTGCACTTGACGGGTACGGGTCTGCATTTGTGCTTGGGTTGTTATGCTCCGCACAGTTTCATTTGCGGCGGTGTGCGGTTGGCGCTGACTTTGGGTCACACCGCGAATATCTCGCGGCGCGGTTTTGGCGGTGACGGCTTTTTCTTTCGCCCGCTGGCGGGGCAAATCTGCCCCACGGTGCGGGCGTTGCGTCGCATCGGGCAGCGTGCCGCACTCGACTTGTTTGGGGCTGACACCGCGCTCATTGGCGGCGTGGGCGCGGGCGGCAGACTCCTCTTGGCGGTGCTGTCGGGCTTGGGTTTCTGCCAATTTCCGCCCCTGACGCCACACAAAAGCTGCCGACTGTTCCGCTGCCGAACCTGCAAGGTCTGTCGGTTCCTGTTGTCGGGGGTCGGTGTCATTTTCCCGCGCGGTGGTGCGGGACTGTTCCTTTGTTTTTAGCCACGCCGCTTTTAGGGCTGCTTTCGGTATTGTTCCCACCGTACTCTTGGGGGTGCGGTCGCGGGGCTTTTGTTTGTTTTCTTTTGGCGTTCTCATACTCTCACCTCGGTTCGGTTATACGCTTTGCCACAACGACCATCCTGCTGTTTTTGCCGGAATCGTCGCAGGTGGACAGCGTAAGCAGCTTGTCCCCATAAGCAGCCGTCACGCCGGTTTCGTACAGGGCGGCGTTCTTACAGGCGTCCACATAGGCGGCAAATTCCTGCGGTGTTTCGGCATCGGCAAATTGATAATAGGCAAACAGATCCTCCGCTTCGCCCCGAAATACCGCCATCACGGTATATTCTGCCTGCGCCGTCAGGGTATCAAATCGGATAATTCTGTGCTGCTCCCAAAAGAATTCTCGCTTGTATTGCAGTAAATCCGAGAACATAGTGCCGTCCTTCATGTTGTGTCCATACACAAGGATGTTGTCGGATGGCGTTTGCAGGTCGCAGTTTGCCTGCACATACGGGCAGCCGTGCGGGGAGTCGGCTTTTTCAAAGTTGTGCTTTAGGTAAAAGTCGGGGTCATGCTTTGACTGCATAACCGGGTAGTTGATGTTGGTTCCGTCAATCTGTATCCACCCGGCGAGGTCGCTGTTTTGCGCGTACAGCGCCTGATACTGCGGCAAAAAATCATTCCCCGTTGACACGGTGTCATCGGGGAAATTTTCTGTCTGCGCGGCAAGCTGCCGATACATTCGGCTTTGCGTACAGGAGTCGGCGGCATAGCGGGCAATACCTGCGGCACTTGCAAGAAAAACAGCGACGAGGGTTAAAAGCAGGATGCGGTGAAATTTTATCATAGGGTGTCCTTTCTCGGAATCGGTTTGCAAAGGAAAAACAGACGATGTATAATACAGATAGGTGTAATCATCAACGATACACAGGCCATCACATTTGAGGAAGCGGCAGAAGTCGCATCAAAGAGAAATGGTTCGGATTTGGATTGCTTTACTGCACCAAATTCTGAACGTAAAATCGTAAGATTTTGCGTTTTTTCTTTATGCAGGAAAGCGGCTGCATACTTTCTGCACACCAGTTGCACATTTCCCGAATATCAAGTCTTTCTGCGCAAGATGCGCACTGCCTGCTTTCCTTTGCATAAAAGGAAGAAAAGTTAGGCGAACAAGGCTCTCGTCAACTCTCTGCGTTCGTCTGCGTCCATCAGCCGGATGGCTTCAAGAATCTCCTTGCCGGAGATTTTTGTTGCCGCCGGCTTTTCGTTTTGCTGGGGTTGGGGTGCTGCCGGGGACATATTTGGGGAATAGAAGTTTGCCTCGATCTTCTCGGTCAGCTCCAGCCGGGGCTTGTCCTGTGTGTGGGCGTAGGTATCCATTAAAACGGCGGCAGTCGCATGGCCGATGTTACCCTGCACCGACTTGAGGTCGCCATCCGACTGCAAGAACTGGTAAGAACATAGGCAATTATTTGAAATTTTTGAAAAAACAGAAATCATTTTGATGATGTGGAACGTTTTAATAGACAGGAAGGGGGTGAACCGTATCCAGACAGAATTATTGCTGCGGAAAGCGCAGAGCGGAGAT
>OIXA01001329.1_pt1 | contig 31810 bp, 32 predicted proteins | sample 1587721 | NCBI WGS metagenome assembly OIXA01 (sample SAMEA3888900, study PRJEB22519) | human gut metagenome | biome: human gut; feature: human-associated habitat; material: faeces | place: Denmark | collected 2013
GTGGTTGGCGGCATGGAAACTCGTTTCCAATGACGCAAAGCGCACAGTCCCTCCGTCAAATGCGAAGCATTCCACATTGCCCCAAGGCTGTTTTTTGTGTTTTTGTTTTTGATTCCATTCACAATTCGGCAACAATGCATAATCTATACCCAGAAATTTTCCACTGAATTGTGTTACTTTTTGGTGTAGGTTTTGCAGAATGGTTTGATGGCGCAGTTGAGGCAGTCGGGCTTTTGGGCTTTACACACATAGCGGCCGTGTAGCAGAATCCAGTGGTGCGCCTTCCATTGCTTGTCTTCGGGAATGTGTTTTGAAAGCGACTTTTCCACCTCTAATGGTGTTTTGCCGTTGCTGAGCCCGATGCGGTTAGCTACACGGAATACATGCGTATCTACAGCGATAGCGGCTTTTCCGAACGCTTGTCCGAGCATCACGTTGGCGGTTTTACGCCCCACGCCGGGGAGTCGGGTCATTTCTGCCATTGTATTCGGTATTTCGCCTCCAAACTCATTGACGAGCATTCTCGACATGTCCAGCAGGTGCTGGGCTTTGCTGTTGGGGTACGACACGCTTTTCACGAGTGGAAAAATGTCGTCGAACGATGCTTTTGCCATGGCTTCAGCCGTTGGGTATGCCGCAAATAGTGCAGGGGTGACCATGTTGATGCGTTTGTCGGTGCATTGAGCCGAAAGCATCACCGCCACCAGTAGCTCAAAATTGTTGCTGTAGTTGAGTTCTGTGCCAGGATTCGGGTTTTGTTCCTGCCAGTATGCCAAGCAGCCTTCGTATCGTTCTTTTAGCGTCATTTTAGAATGATTTTAAACGAAAAATGATGCAACTAATGTGCATCATTTCTCTGTATTGTTTGTTGTGAGCTGTCAGGATCCGAAAAGATAGTTCCCGACAGTTGTTAACTTCTATAAATTAGTGTGCTGCCTCAAATTCGTCGAGGAAGCGAACATCGTTTTCGCTAAACATGCGCAAGTCTTTCACCATATATTTCAAGTTGGTGATACGTTCGATACCCAACCCGAATGCGTAGCCGCTATACACGCTGCTGTCGATGCCGCTTGATTCAAGCACGTTAGGGTCAACCATGCCACAGCCGAGAATTTCCACCCAGCCAGTGTGCTTACAGAATCCGCAACCTTCGCCGCCACAAAGCATACATGATACGTCCATTTCGGCACTTGGCTCAGTGAATGGGAAGTAGCTTGGACGAAGACGGATTTTTGTGTCGGCACCGAAAAGTTCTTGTGCAAAGTTGAGGAGCACTTGCTTCAAGTCGGCAAAGCTCACATTCTTGTCGATGTACAATCCTTCAATCTGGTGGAAGAAGCAGTGTGCGCGTGCGGTAATTGCTTCGTTGCGATACACACGGCCTGGGCAGATGATGCGAATAGGTGGTTGCTTCTTTTCCATCGTGCGAACCTGCACAGAGCTGGTGTGGCTACGCAAAATGATGTTGCGCTTCACGTCTTTCTCGTCAGCGTTGATGAAGAATGTGTCTTGCATATCGCGAGCAGGGTGGTCGGCAGCAAAGTTGAGCGCGCTGAACACGTGCCAGTCGTCTTCCACTTCTGGACCATCAGCCAATGTGAAGCCAAGGCGTGCGAAGATATCAATGATTTCTTTGCGAACGAGAGAAATAGGGTGGCGTGTGCCAAGCTTTTCTGGCATGGCAGGGCGTGTGATATCTATCTTGTTGGCTTCTTTTGCTTGAGCTTTGAAACCTTCGCGAAGTTCGTTCAACTTATCAGTTGCGAGGTTCTTGAGTTCGTTTAATTTCTGGCCAAATTCCTTCTTTTGATCAGCTGGCACATTACGAAATTCGTTGAACAGGGCGGTCACTTCGCCCTTTTTGCTGAGATATTTGATTCTCAATGCTTCAAGTGCTTCTTCGTTGGCTGCTTGAAGTGCGTTGATTTGCTCTTTTAAAGCTTCAATTCTTTCGAGTAACATATATATTATTATAGTTTTCAACGCAAAATTACAAAAAATCCCTTAATCCGAAAAACTTTTGATAGTCTAATCCCCCACAGCTTATCAAAATTCAATATCTTTGCATTAATTATGCGTACAGATTATTCACAGCAATTCGAAAAGCGAGTTAAAGATTTTATCGTGCAGCACCACCTCATGAGTGGTGTTCGGCCTGTGTTGGTGACACTTAGTGGCGGTGCCGATTCTGTGGCACTTCTGCGTGTGCTGCTGGCCTTGGGCTACGACTGTAAGGCAGCGCACTGCAATTTCCATCTCCGTGGCGATGAGTCGAATCGCGATGAGGCTTTTGTGCGTGAGTTGTGCGCTCACTTGAATGTGCCGCTTTTTGTGAAAGACTTCGATGTGCCGGCGTATATGAGGAGCAAGGGTGTTTCGCTTGAAATGGCTTGCCGCGATTTGCGTTACGCATGGTTTAAGGTGCTGCTTCGCGAGCAGGATTGCGGAGTGATTGCTGTGGCACATCATCAGAACGATAATGTGGAAACTTTTTTCATCAACGCTTTGAGAGGGTCGGGAATTGGTGGACTGTCGGGCATCGCTCCAAAAAACGATGCTGTGGTGAGGCCATTGCTGTGCGTAACGAGGGGTGAAGTGCTTGAATATCTTGAAGATAACAGCCAAGATTATGTGACTGACTCCACTAACCAGAAAAATGATGTGAAGCGAAATAAGTTGAGAAACATCATTTTACCCACCATTGAGCAACATTTTCCTGGTGCTGGCGCACAATTGGGCAAAACGGTGCAGCAGGTGCGTTCGTGCGCTTCGCTTTATGATGAACTGATTGAGCAAGCACAGGCAGAAATCTGTGAGCAGAAAGATGATGTTCTGCTGGTGGACTGTGCCCGCTTGTTACGGTTTACAAATGCCAATACTTTACTTTTCGAAATTCTAAAACCCTATGGCTTCAATTATGCGCAATGCACTGATATTTTGAAGGCATTTGGTAGTGAACACGGAGTAGGCAAACACTTCTATTCCTCAACCTTTACTTTAACTGTATTACGCACTAAACTTGAAGTTTTTGTCAATAAAGTAAAACTTGAATGTGCGTACGGCATTAATTTGTGCGACAATTATATATCGATGCCAATAAAAATGAAAGTGAAAAAAGTTTTGCGTACGCAACACGATTTGAAATCGTGTAATGGTAAAGATGTAATTGCACTTTCATGTGATGTGGAAAATGCCAAAAATGTAGTGGTTCGCCATTGGAAAAATGGCGATAGATTTCGCCCATTCGGCATGAAAGGCAGCAAGCTTTTAAGCGACCTGTTTACAGACCTAAAATTGAGTGAGCGAGAAAAGCAGGAAGTGTGGGTGATGGAGGCTGATGGCGATATTATTTGGGTGATTGGCCACCGTGCATCTGCCTTGTATAAAGTTGGGGCTGATGATGATGCCTATTTTGTGGTATCGTTGTGCAAATAGCGCAGCACTCTGTTGAGACTTGCTTCGCCTTTCAACAGCACTTTTTTGTCGGAATCAAGCAAATAAAATAGTGGGAGAGTGGGGAGCGAATACGTTTCGTTTTGCTCTATGTCCTGGTTTTTGTTCCAGCCATTTATGATGTAGGTGGGGAAGTTGCTGCTTTTCCATGCCTGCTCATCGTCAAGCGTGTAGATGCCCACGATTTCAAGGCGTTTTTCCGCCACCATACTTTTCAATATGGTGCAGGTGTCGAGCCTGTTTTTCACCTTTTCGCACGATTCGCAGTCGGGGTCGTTGAAATAGATGAGTGTGAGCGCCACAGTGCTGTCGTAGATGTGGTGCGCGCTGCCATCTGTGGTTACATATTCTATATCAGCAGCTTGTGTGCCTATCTGATTCTTCAAAGCATCGGCGAGCAGCAGTTTCGGGCGCATTTTGTCGGTTTCCGACAATAGTTCGCTATCGCACACAGCCCTCAGCACTTCCACATATTTCGCTTCGTCGTGCGCTGTGCTCAGCGGATTGCCGAATGTGTATTCGGCCTGTTCGAGTGCTTGCAGCACCGCTTTTCTGTCGGTGAAGGCACACACTTGCGCGTGGCTATTTGCTATGCAAAAAGCCGCAATAATGGCGAATATGTGGTGCTTATTCATGAAATAACTGCGTTTATCTTGCAAATATAGGCAGAAAACGAGTAATTTTGTATTGTTAAAGCATTAAATAAATGAAAAAGATTGCAAAAACCAATGTCGCAAGGCTTCTCGATCAGGCGAAGATTTCATATTCGCTTGTGCCATACATTGTGGATGAGAACGACCTTAGCGCAGGACATATTGCGGAGCAACTTGGTGAAGACATTGAGCAAGTGTTTAAAACCTTGGTGCTGCGTGGCGATAAGACGGGGCACTTTGTGTGCGTGGTGCCTGGTGAAGATGAGGTGGACTTGAAGAAAGCCGCAAAAATTTCGGGCAACAAGAAAGCCGACTTGATTCCGATGAAGGAATTGCTGCCCACCACGGGCTATATTCGTGGTGGCTGTTCGCCAATCGGCATGAAAAAGCCTTTCCCTACTTATTTCCACGAAACTTGCATTTTGTTCGACTACATTTATGTGAGTGCTGGCGTGCGTGGTTTGCAACTGAAAATCAATCCCGACGACCTTGTGAAATATGTGGGCGCAACTGTTTGCGACTTGGTTTCGGATAAATAATAAAGCTTGAATAAAAATGCGAAATACATTCGGTAATATATTGACGATCACCACTTTCGGTGAATCGCACGGTGTGGCGATTGGTGGCGTGATTGATGGCTTCCCGGCTGGAGTAAAAATTGATTTCGATTTCATTCAGCGTCAGGTTTCACGTCGCCGTCCGGGGCAGTCGGCTATCACCACTTCACGCAATGAGGCTGATGAGGTGGAGATTCTTTCGGGCATGTTCGAAGGCGTGAGTTTGGGCACTCCTATCGGCTTTATGATTAGGAACACCAACCAACATTCGTCAGACTATAGCGACATTGCCAAGTGCTACCGTCCGTCACATGCCGATTTCACTTATCAAACCAAGTATGGCATTCGCGACTATCGTGGAGGCGGACGCTCATCGGCGCGCGAAACTGCCGCTCGTGTGGTGGCTGGCGCCTTTGCCATGCAAGCGTTGAAGCAACTGGGGATTGAGGTGACGGCTTACACTTCACAGGTGGCATCAATAGCCGTGGATTCGTCCTATCAGTCGCTCGATTTGTCGGACATAGACAACAATGCAGCGCGATGCCCCGACCAAGAAAAGGCCACTGACATGATTGCCGCCATTACCGATGCCAAGGCGAAAGGCGACACGCTTGGTGGCGTGGTGTCGTGTGTGATTAAGGGTGTGCCCGCTGGTTTGGGCGAACCTGTTTTCTCGCGCCTCAATGCGCAACTGTCAATGGCAATGATGTCGATAAATGCGGCTAAGGGCGTGGAGTTTGGCTTAGGATTTGATTTTGTAAATCATCGTGGTAGCGAGGTGATTGACAGCTTCGTGAGTGATGGCGAAAAAGTGCGCACTACCACCAACTATTCGGGTGGCATACAAGGCGGTATCAGCAACGGTGAGGACATTTACTTTAATGTGGCGTTTAAGCCTGTGGCTACGCTTCTGCAAGATGTTCCCACTATCGACGTGCATGGAAATGCCACCGTGCTTCACGCTAAAGGCCGTCACGATCCATGCGTGGTGCCAAGGGCTGTGCCCATTGTCGAGGCGATGGCAGCGTTGGTGATTTTGGACAACTATTTGCTAAATCGTACCGCCAAGATTTGAAACAGCCTAAACTATATCGCACTTATTCCGACTTTTTGAATGAGCATTTCGCCTTTCGGGTGCAGAAATTGCCCATCGATGCAGGATTCACTTGTCCTAATCGCGATGGCACTAAAGGGGTGGGTGGCTGCATTTATTGCAACAACCAGTCGTTCAACACCTCTTACTGCAATTCGGCCTTGAGCCTGACGGAGCAACTGGAGCGTGGAATGCGGTTTTTCTCTGGGAAATATGAGGGCATGAAGTTTCTCGCATATTTTCAGTCGCACACAGGCACACACGCCTCGTTGGAGCGGCTCAAGGTACTGTATGCCGAGGCTGTTGCCGTTGATGATGTGGTGGGGATTGTGATTGCCACACGCCCCGATTGCGTGTCGAATGAGTTGTTGGGCTATTTGCGAGAATTTCAGCAGCGTTGTTTTGTGATGCTTGAATATGGCGTGGAAACGCTCAACGATAGCACCCTCCAGTTCATCAATCGCTGTCACGACGCTGCCACTTCTGTGTCAGCCATCAAGCTTACGCACGAATATGGCATACCGCAATGCGCCCACTTGATACTTGGCTTGCCGGGCGAATCGCAGCACAATATGCTCCATACTGTTGATGTAATATCCTCATTGCCAGTAGATGTGGTGAAATTCCACCAGCTGCAAGTGGTGAAAGGCACGGCACTTGAAAAAATGCTCAATTCTGGACAAATTGACGACTTCCGATGCTTCACTTTAGATGAATATTTGGCGCTGTGTGCCGAAGTGGTGAAGCGGTTGTCGCCACAAATCGCCATTGAGCGATTCGTTTCGGAGTCGCCAGCCGACATTCTCGTCAGCCCGAAATGGGGCATCAAGCCCGATAAATTCAAGTCGATGCTTGAAAAATACCTCATTCAGCATCATATTTCTCAACAAAATTCATAAAAAACGCAAAAAAAACGCCCAATAAGTGTTGGAAATTCATTTTCATTTCTTAAATTTGCAAAAGTAATAAGGGGTATTAGCTCATCTGGTAGAGCGCAACACTGGCAGTGTTGAGGTAAGCGGTTCGAGTCCGCTATACTCCACAACAAAAAAACGCGACCTTGATTGGTTCGCGTTTTTTTTTGTCATATATGTTCCGTAAGTATTAACGCTCGATAGCTTCTTTGATGCAATCTACGATGTAGCGAACATCGTCGTCAGTCACGCAAGGACCAGTAGGCAGGCACATACCTATTTTGAAAATGGCTTCGCTCACACCGTTGGTGTAGGCTGGTGCGTTTTGGTAAATAGGCTGCTTGTGCATAGGTTTCCACACAGGGCGTGCTTCAATCTGTGCTTTGTCAAGCCAAATGCGCATCGCTTCCACATTCCTGTTAGGCTGACACTCGGTGGTGATGGGCTTGGCGATATGCACCACGCCGGCAGCACCGCCCACTGCGCCTGTAACGGCTTTGCTATAGGCTTTATCTTCACCTTTCACACGCAATTCTGGATCGATGGTAATAGCAGTCAGCCAGAAGTTGGAATCGTATTTCCCGCAGGTTGGCTGGGTGTGCACGTGTATCCCCTCCACATCCTTCAGCAGTTCCTCATACAGTGCCTGAGCGTGACGGTGGTGAGCCAAATGCTTGTCAGCAATCGTCATCTGCCCACGGCCTATGCCAGCGCAAATATTGCTCATGCGGTAGTTGAACCCAATCTTCTCGTGCTGATAGTAGGGATAACTCTCGCGATACTGTGTGGCATACATCATAATCTCACGCCATTGCTCATCGCTGTTCGTGATCATAGCGCCGCCGCCGCTGGTGGTAATCATCTTATTGCCATTAAACGACAATATGCCCAAGTGACCGAATGTGCCGAGCATTTGCCCTTTATATTTCGATCCAAATCCTTCAGCCGCGTCTTCAATTACAGGTATCTCGTATCGATTGGCAATCTCCATGATGCGGTCGCAATCGTAGGGCATACCATACAGTGCCACTGGAACAATCGCCTTTGGTTTACGCCCGGTTTTCGCAATTCTGTCCACAATTGCCTTTTCAAGCAAATCTGGGTCCATATTCCAAGTGTCGGGCTCCGAATCCACAAAAACAGGAGTGGCGCCTAAATATGTGATAGGGTGTGATGAGGCGCAAAAGGTGAACGATTGAACAATCACCTCGTCGCCAGCTTCCACGCCACACTCCACCAATGCAAGGTGAACGGCAGCCGTGCCAGAGGCAAGTGCCACAATACGCTTGTTTTCACCAATAAACTCCTCAAGAGCCTTTTCAAACCCATCGACATTCGGCCCCAAAGGCACAACCCAATTGGTATCAAAAGCCTCTTTCACATATTTCTGCTCCATGCCCTCATCCGACATGTGCGCCAAACACAAATAAATTCTTTTCCTTTCCTTCATCGTGAAGAAATTATATATATCAAATTCGTAATTATTTTTTTATGAGCAAATAGAGTTTAGATGAGAGGAAAATCATCACTCATAAGGTCACTTTTCTTGGTAATGACAACTTCGTCATACATCATCATCACAATATCCTCTTCATATTCCCCAACAATACTTTTGTTCTCAATTCCGTGAATGTTGTTGAGTATGAGTTTGATGAAATCAACGCCTGCACCATAGGCATGGAGATAAGCTCCACCAAATCGGGGGTTAATTTCATTGAGATAATATTCTCCGTCCTTCATAAAGAAATCCATGTCGCAGGGGCCATTTAATTCCAACACAGAGCATACTTCCTCTATGAAATCGAATAGTTTTTGGTCCTTGAATGAGATAGTCTTATTTGCTCCGCCCACACGAGTCTCTATTTTCTTTTTAGTGAAGGCCGCTACTGGTTTGTGGCTGATGCAGTCGACATACACATCGGCATCGCAGTCGCCTCCTGTCATCAACTCTTGAATAATGTAGGTGAATTTGCCATCTTTAAACTTAGCTTCAGCCTCTTCCCAGGAGTTTACCTTTCCTATACCTACACTGCCACTGCCGTTGATAGGCTTCATAAACACAGGGAAGCTTATCTCGCCTTTTTCCAGTCCGTTTTGAAATCCCTCTAATGAGTTGTAAGTGAGTATTGTTCTTACACCTTTATCATGAAGATACTTGAACATTTCGTATTTATCATAACATAGGCGAGCTGTCCAGTCGGCTGGGCACAAAGGAAGAATTCCTTTTGATAGCAAGTCTTCTCTATTTTTTGCCAGTATCTCAATCTCTGGATCAATTAATGTAGTTATGGCCTTTACTTTGCTTTTTTCGCAAATATCTAAAACATGCTCATAATATGAGGGATCATCAATCCTCGGCACAAGATATGTTTCATCGGCCATGAATAATGCTGGTGCAACAGGGCTCATATCTGTTGCCACAATTTTACCACAACCGTTCATCGATTTGCGGAAGTCTTTAAGTAGGGTCGCTCTTCGACCACAACTACAAAACATGATATTATCCATTGTTTTGTCTCAATTATATATTTGTTATTTAAATTTATTCTTTACTATATGCTCTTGCGCTGTCCATTTTTCGCGAATCAGCTCAAAACTATCTTCATTTTTGACATAGATGTTGGGGATGTATCTAATAAACATAGGACTTAAACACATCGTGTATGCCCCAACATTGTTGTAAACAATTCTATCGCCAACGCTTAGCAATGGTTTGTCTTTTAATGTGTGCATACGGTCGTATTCAAGGCATGTGCAACCACTTACAATTTGTTCCTTTGCTATATCACGATTTTTGTTGTAGTCTACAGTTTCGCATAGATATGTACTCTTTTTGAAAAAGGGATCAATGTCGTTTCTGCTACCATTTGTAGTTATAAACCAGAGTTCCTTTTCCACATGCTTCACATCAATCACCTCACTTATAAATGAGAAGCATGATGCCACAAGAGCATTTCCTGGCTCAACGATTACGCATAAATTTTGCATCTCAAATTTTGACAATACTTCGTAAAACGCATCGCTATATTGTTGGTAAGTGGGTTTATTTGGGAATATTCCGAAAAATCCACCGCCCACATCTAAATAATTGATGCTTAAGCCATACTTTTTGATGGTCTGACAAGCATACTCTATGGATTTTTTATAGAATCTTACGCTTCTACTGTGGGTGGTCCTGTGAATATGTAGTCCTGCCAACTCCACGTTGTCAATTTGTTTGATGAATGAAAGTGCATCTTTCAGTTCTTCAGTTTCATCAGAAAAACCAAATCTGCTGTTGTCATTTTCACCGTCGGCATCTTCTGGTGAGACGTGCGATATATTGATATTTACGCGTAGCCCAACATTGTATTTTTTATCATGGGGTAGTTCCTTAAGCCATGAAAGTTCTCTTTTCGTTTCAATATTTACTATCGCACCATGAAGGATAGCATCTATAAATGTTTCTTTCGACTTCAAAGGGCCATTGTAGATGATGTTGCCTTTGCTGAATCCACATGCCAGTGCCAGTTCGTATTCGTCAGAAGAAACAACCTCGGCATAAGCTCCTAATTTTCCTGCACACTTTAGACAGAAAGGAACAGAGTTGGTTTTTACTGAATATCCAACTATTGAGTTCCCGAACTTGGAGTTTAAAGCCTCTTGAAATCCTCTAACACTTCTTTCTAATTCCTTGGGGTCAAGAATAAAGCAAGGAGTGCTTAAATCATTAATTTTTTCCATTAAATAGGGGTGTGGTGAACTGCTTGTTCTCTACGTTATCGTTATCTATGTCTTTGCGCAATACCACTTTTTTAGCTGTAGTCCAAACTACTTTCACATCAGTAATGAAAGAGATGTGGTCAACATACCAGACATCGAGTTCAAATTTTTTTGTCCAACTTAAATTGTTTCGACCATGACACTGTGCCCAACCCGTGATGCCAGGCCGCACGTCGTGTCGCCGCGATTGTTCTGCGCTGTATAATGGCAAATATTGCATTAAAAGTGGGCGAGGACCAATAATTGCCATATCGCCTTTCAGTACATTTATTAATTGTGGCAATTCGTCAATACTTGTGTTTCTGACGAATCGACCGAATTTAGTTATCCGTTGTACATCTGGTAATAGTTTGCCATCAGACCCTTTCTTCTCGTTCATAGTTTTAAACTTGATAATCTTGAATGGCTTGCCCTTGTATCCGGGTCGCTCCTGTAAGAAAAATGCACCCGCTCCCTCATTGAAAATCAGCAGCAGAATGGTCACAATCAACAGAAATGGCCAAATTATCAATAGCACGCAAAGCACTACGAAAAAATCAATTATGCGTTTAAAAAAATGCTTATACATATATTATTTAATGAGAAGGTATTATTTCATTAGCGAATAATAGTGATATTGTCTTTTCTTTCTAAAAAAAGTAAATATTTTTTGCAAGTGTTTTCTAAAAAATTGAAAATATTCATTTTAAGGAAATTATTTTTGTGATTTTTTCGTAATAGCAGTTACTACCAAGGTACTCCAATAGTTCGTAGTCTGGGTTGTGATTTCCTTCAATTAGTTCAACTCCATTTTGAGTAATCGCCACGTCCCAACCGATAAATCCAATTTGAGGGATGTGCTCCGCTGCATCACAACTTACTTTTATGACTTTGTCCCAATTTGGAATTTGATAGCCAAGCATAACTATATTAGTTCCTGGATGTATAATATGATTTTCGCCAGCTTTGGATTTACCTCTTGAGCATACAATGCCAGTTTGTAAATCTACTTCATATATCGAACCGCCTTGAGCATAATTATCAACCACAGAATCACCAACGCCAGCACGGAGTATAGCTTTTATTACATGAGCTTTCCCCTTTTTATCGAGAATAGTGTGAGTGCGAATTGTATTTACAGAAGTATTTCCAAACACCATTCTCTCATTTTGCCTAATAACCTCTTCAATTATCACATTTTCTGTTTTTAGTTCCTTATATAGCTTTGAGAGATCTGTATTGGGAGTGTCAGACAATACAAACTTACGAATGCCTCCACCTTCCACTCCATTTATTGGTTTTATAATCACAGAGGTGTGGCTTTTTATGAAACTAATAACGCTTTCTTCCGAGGCTTGATTAATATCTAACCAATCTCTATGAACAAATTCTTTAAAGTAATTGTTGAAGTCTTGCTTTTCGTTCAGAATGTGAATGTATTCTTTTTTGTTAAGTTGGTCAAATAGCTTTACTATTCGATTGTAGGTTAAACATTTTTTTCGTTCTGCGTGGCTTTTTCTCCAGAACTCACCTATCACATATTGTCTTATCAAGCATCTGTGACTTATTACAGCACAAATGTAATCGAAATACAAATATGCTTTACAGATACCTTGTGTATGAGAAACATGGTTAAGCCCGTTCTGTACTTTCTTTATGTATTTTATGTATTTGTTCATTGTAAGTTTTGTAATACCACAGGATTATTCTTCGTAATCTTCTTTTCTGCCCCATAGTTGTGCCATGGGTTCAGTTTCCATTTCGTGCTTAAAGTCGCGAAGCTGGTCAAGATAGCTGTATTTTGGGCGATATGACGGGAAGTCGCCAAAAGTCTTACTCATGTCAAAGGCATTTTCAAGAGGGTCGGGCTTGTTTGGCACATAGATAACCTCTGATGGATTGTCCTTTGGAGAGAACACTTCAATTATGCCCTTGATTTGCTCCTCAAGCGTCACTTGCCATCCATTACCCAAATTATAGCATCCTCCTTCTTTATCGCTTTCAATACAGGCCTGCACCATGCGCACGAAATCTTTGATATACACCATTTCTTTCGCTTTCTTACAGTTGCCCCATATCTCAATAGGCAAACTTTTGCTTGCTCTGTCCATTAGCATACGGAATGGCATCATTCTGCGTTTAAAGTCGGCATAATGATATGCGTTTGGATGATACTGATAAATGGTGAAAAAGCGAAGAGCAAAGAAATGAATGCCATATTCAGCTTTGTAGTGTTCCATCAAGTCGACAGCTGCGTTTTTAGCAATCGTGTAGATAGCATGATCCCCTGTGAGAGGGAAGTGGCGAGGAGCATCACACGGTATCACCATACCATTGTTGTGATATTTTGCCATATCTGAAGGTGTTTGTGGAAATACAATCTTCTTGCAGTCCACTGTTCGCATCCAGTTCAGCACATTCAGAGTGCCGATAGTGATGCTTTCAAACAAATCAATGGGGTCGAAAGCATATCGGCTGGGAAGTGAACTCGCAAAATGCGCCACAGCATATATGTCATCTTTCGGAAGAATATCAAAGGCCTTAGGGTCTTTAATATCAACGCTGTAGTACGACATTCCACGGTCGGCAAAAAAGTTATTATCATTTTTTCTGTGGCCTACAGCAATCACATCATATCCCTGCTCCTTCATGTGAACAGAAATATACGCGCCTAAATTGCCAGTGGCTCCAAAAACAACTATTTTCTTCATATTCATTTTTTTAGTTATATCCATTGAAAGGCTCCATTGTGGCATTGCCTTCTTGGGTAATACCGTCGCGATTGAGCACGGTTTTTATTGTGCTGATAATTATTTTTATGTCGGTCAGAAAAGAGCAGTTGTCCACGTACCACACATCGAGCTTAAATCTTTCTGTCCATGAAATACCATTTCTGCCGTGGCACTGTGCCCAACCGGTGATACCAGGGCGCACATTATGTCGGCGGGCTTGTTCGGTACTGTATAGTGGAAGATAATGCACACGCAATGGACGAGGACCAATCAGAGCCATGTCGCCCTTTAGCACGTTGATGAGCTGAGGTAACTCGTCGATAGAAGTGGAACGCACAAATTTGCCAACTTTTGTCAAACGCACACTATCAGGCAAGAGATTGCCATCGTCATCACGTTCATCAGTCATTGTCTTATACTTGATAATTTTAAAAATCCTCCCATTTAACCCTGGACGTTCTTGCAAGAAAAAAGCCCCAGCCCCCTTATTTGCAATTGTGAGCCAAATGTAGATGACCAGAAGAATTGGCCAAATCACAAGAAGCGCAACAAGTGCTATGCAGAAATCAATTATCCTTTTAAAGCAATGCTGATACATTCTTACTTCAGTATTTTCTTATAGAAAGAATACCATGCTTCGCTTACCAATTTACTGTCGAATAGATTGAAAACTCTCTTGCGTCCAGCTTCACCATGCGACATTCGAAGTGTGGGATTGTAATAATATCTTTTCATGCACTCATAAAGTTCAATAGGAGCGTTAATATGGCATTGGAGTCCTGTTTCATTAGGAGCGCTTGCATCACACACACCATAGGCGTCTGTCGTGATTACAGGTAGTCCAAGAGCTTGTGCCTCTATCACACTCATTCCGAAGCCTTCACGCCAAGTGGGGAGCACAAATACGTCGCCCCCTTGAAGTGCGTCGTAAGGTGTTCGGGTTATGCCAGGATAAAAAAAGTTTTCACCTTTTTTTATGTTTGAGAAGTGGCTTGCCTTTTCATTATAATTTTCCTCGTCACTGCCATAGAGAAGTAATTTGGCGTTAAGGCATTCTGGTACAAGACGATCGAATGCTTCATACAGTTCTCCAATCCCTTTGTCATGGTTTAACCTACCGAGAAATATAAATACCACATCGTTGTCCTTAAAGCCGAATTTGGCACGTTCGGCGATTCGTATGTTATTTGATATGTTGAATTTCTCAAGTTTTACGCCACAAATTGATCCGTGGGCAAGTACTTGGCTATTTTTTTCTTTTACCACCCCTTCTTTGATAAGAAATTGGCGCTGTCCTTCTCCGTCAACGAGAATATGGTTGTCAAGCGTGGCTATCATTTTGTCCAACATTTTCAGAGCCATGCGCATAACACCCTTACGAGTAGCCCAAACTTGACCTGTGTAGATGTGAATGCGCACTTTTATTCCGGCTAACCACGAAGCCCAAGCTGTGAGCAGTCCTGCTTTAGGTGTGACGGAATGTACAGAATCAAACTTCTCTTTCTTGAAAATTTTGTATAGCTTCCAAAGTGCTTTAAGGTCTTTTTTTACACTTATTTCACGACGGATAGGAGCATTGATGAAATTGATTTTCATTTCCTTGAAGCATGACGCATTATAGTCCTTTGGAAAATTTGCAATCAACGTCACATCATACTCTTGAGTGAGCACTTCAAAATGATTGGTCAAAAACGCCTCGGCTGAACCAGGAATAGCTACCACAAAAGCAATTTTCTTTTTTGTCATATTCTATTTCTTTTTTAGAGGTGATATGATTTTGTTAGCGACGATGGAAATATCTATAAATCCACTGTGGCGCAAAATATTTTAGAATGGGGGCGATAGTGTATATTTGATACCACAAGGGTAAACCTATCATATTATAACCTTTATGCTTAACGTATGCTTCGTTGCGACGAGTAATCCAATTACGCCGACCGACGGCATTACGGTCATCACGCATTTTGTACAGGCACTTGTTAAGCATATATAATTTGTGACCTGCTGCATATACTTTAAACCAAAGATGATAATCTTCTACTCGAAGTAGATTTTTGCTTACCGAATAACCACCGACCGACTTTATTACATCGGTGCGCGACATTGATGGCGCATGACAAATGGGCGTGCCATGTACAAAGTCTTTGGCTTCCACCTCTCCTTTACCTTTGCCCCAACGAAAATCGCCATTTTCGTCGAAATATATCATCGGAGCGCTCACTACGGCATATTCAGGGTGCGCGTCAAGAAATTTAATTTGTTCCTCAAAACGGGAGGGCACACTCAAGTCGTCACCGTCCATGCGGGCAATATATTCTGTATCAGCATACTCCAAGCAATGGTTCAGGGTGTAGTTCAATCCCATGTTGCGTTCGTTCTTGATAACAATCACATTTTCGTGCATTCTTGCATTTTCTTCTGCAATCTTCAAAGTGTCGTCTTTGGAACCATCATCACACATGACGATTTTGAAATCTTTATAGGTTTGGGCATAGAGGGAGTCGAGTGCTTCCTGAAGTGTGGGTGCACAATTATAGATGCCCATAAGAACTGTGATTCGTGCCATATTTAACCTTGTTTATAACTATTGTGGAGTTATGAGTAATATACAAACTTCATGAAAATGGTGAAGGCAAGATGTGCAATGAAAATTTGTGACACAACTTTGTATCGATTAGTTCCCCATTTTCCATTAAGTAAAGGATAAATCAGAACAATGGGGTAGATTAACCAAGAAAGATATGCAATGCGATTGGTGAATGGTGCATACATACAGAGCATCCATATAGCATTGGCTGTCAAATACACTTTCAGTAGCAAATCATACATCATTGATTGTATCCGGTGCTTGTATATGGCATGAAATCCCACCAGCACAGGCATAAAAGAATAAACTACAAAATCGATGCGGAAGCCACTTTTACCACCCCAATCACTATTTGTGCTACTCAGATATTCTGCACCCGATTCATCGGCTATGCCAGCAAATAAATCTTGGAAAAAAGTGACTTTCGCCACAGCGCAAATCAAGCAAAAAAACCACAGCCAGAAAAAATGTTTGGGATTCTTCCAGAGCACCGCTATTATAAAGGCTGCAATCGGCATTGTCATACTGTGATGTAAACCAAGTGTGATGGCCATAAGTGGAATGCACACTTTCCAGTTTCGGTAGAATGACAATGCTAAAATGAATACCGATGCCGCAGCACCTGCTTTGATGCCGTTTGTGGCGTAGCTGAAAGTGGAAAAAGCGCCAAGAAAGGTTAAATAGGCTATTGCAATGTCTGCTTTAAAAAGCCTTTTGATTCCCCAATAGGCACAACCGAAATAAATGGCGGCAATCAATACAAAGAAGAATGTTGTGCCCAAATTGATAGACCCTACAAAAGCAAGTAGATTATCAAAAACGATATTCTCGGCTGACCAATCCCATTGGAATGGCGTATCCTCATAAAAAGCATGATAGTAATCTATGTAATTCATCATGTCCACAAATACGGAACTCGCTGGTCGGAAACCGATGAATATAACCATAAAAAGCATCAACCAAAATGCACGACTATTCCTTTTCTGACTCGGGTAAAATGTTGTGGAAGAATCAGAAGCCCTATATCGATACCTATGGTAAACAAAGAATGACAAAACCGCCACTATAAATAGATATATTGAATAATACGCTCCAGCTATCATTTTCTAAAGGTCATTATGTTTATACACTTGTTGATAAATTTCACGCCAAATCGTCGTGCCAATAGATTTTTCAACAAGTGCAATTTATATCTTATTGTATTATGGTTAATCCAAGAGCAGTCGTATAAATGAATACTTACTGTTCGATCTGTGATATTTAATTTATTTGCTTGCGTGTGGTCCATCGGACATAACACATCAGGGGGGTAAATCCACACTCCTGCCACTTCTTGGGGTTCGTCGTTGTTGTCATTTAACCCATGGCTTAACAGAGTTTCAGTTGTGTAGCTTACAATGGTTTTTGTGTTCAATGTGCCATCTTCGTTTTTGAATGTCAGGGAGTCGTAAGATTTCAAAAACTCTTTATACAGTTCAAGTCCAGAAGTGGCTCCGATGCCAAGACCTGGGGCAACTCCAAAACCATTACCGTTATAAGATGTCCCACAAATATTTTTAATAAATGCCCCTTGTTCACGTCCCATAAACGGGCCTCTTTCCAAGATGTCGTCAAATGGTTTGATTACTTCCACATCGGTGTCGAAATAAATACCGCCGAAGTGGTAGAGAATCCAAAAGCGCGCATAATCGCTTACGAAAGCGTATTTTTTCGCCTCATAGGCTTCAGCCGTGTAGGAAATGATGTTCACATCAAAGTTGTCTTCGTTCCACTCCTTGATTTCGTAGTCGGGGAAGAACTTTTTCCAGCTGTTGATGCATTTAATAGCAGATTGCGGCAAAGGGTTGCGACCAAACCAGCAATAATGAATTATCTTAGGTATCATAGATTAACCACGTATTTTTTTTTAACCACGAATCACTCGAATCTCACGAACAAAAATGCTCAATCAATATTTTTTACCTAACGCACTCATTAATTATTTATTTTCGTGTGATATGTGAAATTCGTGGTTCCGTTTTCCTTATTTATTTGAGTTCTATTTTACTTTTCGTTCGTATTCGAGTTTTGTGGCGTTGCCAAAGTTGAAAAGTATGCCCAATTTAAAACCTGTAGCTTTGAGATAATTGAAAACTTGCGCTCTATGGATGTCGTTGAGGTCGTTTACAGCTTTTAGCTCAACTATTATATTGTTATAGCACACGAAGTCTGCTTTATATGTTTGGCACAGTTTATGACCATCGTATGTGATTGTGAGTTCTTTTTCTCTCTCGTAAGGGATACCTCTTTTCTGGAATTCTAATTCTAAAGCCTCTTGATATACTGCCTCAAGAAAGCCAGTTCCCAATACATTATAAACATGCAAAGCGGCACCTGTGATGCAATAACTCTCTTCCTTGAAATAAATCATATCATCACTATATATTATTTAACAAATCACTCGAATTTCACAAATTAAAAAGTGTATTATTTAAAACATTCGTGTGATATGTGAAATTCGTGGTTCCGTTTATTCATTAATTGTCAACGGTATTATACACTTAATGCTTTTTGCGCCAACCTACTGTGATGTTGCCCAATGGCGTTATGCTTAATGCCCATGTTGCGGCAAATGACAGTATCAATGTAAAAATGATTACTACGAATGTCTTCAGTATCTGCGAATGTATATTTACTATAATGGGCACTTTCCATATTAAATGGCGCATAAAGAATATGTGTGAGAGGTATATCCCAAAAGATAGGTTGGAGAAAAGAGTTATAACTGTCGTAGCTCGATTTGAAAAAAGAATAGCTCCAGAAAAGAATTTTATCACTTTCCACCAAAATACACACTGAATAGCCACAAATATGGATAGGTACCAGAACATCACCGAGAAATCAACTGTGTAATGCATCAGCTTCACATATACTGGAACCGCCACACTAATACCCATTAGTATTGTGGCAATTTTTATGCTGATTTTTTCGCCATAATGTTTTAACCAATATCCCAACACATAATAGCCGATATATCCTGAAAAGTAATATAGTATACCAGTAGGTGTGTCATTTACATTCACGACTAAACTTAACACAGGGTAGCACATTACTATGAGCCACAAGAGCAGATAAAATCGTATTTCTCGTTCTTCTACATTTTTCAACCATGCACAAAGAATTGGCGTTACAAGGTAAAGCCCAATTAAAGTGTACATAAACCAAAGAATGCCGTGGCCTTGTGCTGAAAATGGTATGGAGATTATACTTTTAAACATTTGCTCTGTCGTTATATCTCCATCACAGAACTTTACTGCAATATAAAACAATGTCCACACCAATGTAGGCATTAGCACTCGTTTTAGTCGTTTTTGTAAGAATGGTAATGCTGCTTCAGTTTTAGAGGCGTTGGGAGAGGGTAAAAGTAAAGCTCCACTCACCATAAAGAAAAGTCCGATACATGGTGCCGTTAAATAGCTCAATCCTGATAAGAAATATGCATTGGCGTTCGCTTCAGGAATTGGCGAATGCATCATAATTACCATGATGCACGCCATAATTCGTATCAGGTCAAGCGAAACATCTCGCTGCTTAACTGTCTTATTCATATTTCTTTGTTTTTTTTGACCACGAATTTCTTTAATTGCACGAATAATATTGTTTTATGAGTTATCGCTAACCTCTAACCAAGCGAAGCGCCTAACCCCTAACCAAAATTTTATTCATTAATTAGTGTGTAGATTTTTTCTACTTCTGATTCGTTGCCGTAGTCGTGGGTTTTGAGGTGGGCGATGATGCGTTCTTGAAGGGGCTTGTCGCATATCACTTCTGCAAGACCGTGGGCGCAGCCCTCGTTGTCCATCGGCACGATTACCCCGTCGATGCCCGAACGGATTTGGCTGGGGGCAGTGGGGTAGTTGGTCACTACCACTGGTTTGCAGAGCATTTGCGCCTCACGCACGGTCACGCTTTTGCCCTCGTAGCGTGATGGCTGTACATAAATGTCGCAATTTTTGATGTATGGATAAGGATTGCTCCGCTTTCCGAGCAAGATAACGTGCTCCTCCATGCCCGCTTCTTTAATTTTTTTGCGAATTAGTGCCTCGTCGCCACCATAACCGATAATGTACCACTTGATATTTAATTTAGTTTTCCCTATTAGACGCTTGCAGATGTCTGGCACATTATCGTAATTTTTTGCATCTGAAAATCTGCCTACCGACAGTAAGGTGATTGCTCCCTCGTGGCGAATTTCTTTATCCACGTCTTGGAGCTCAGCACGCTTGCGAACGAAAGACGGAGAGAGTATATTCTCAATTTCCACAATCTTGGGGGCAAGCGATGGAAACACTTGAAGAAACGTGTTTGTAACATCACCAGAGATAGATGCCACATAGTCGTATTTCTGCCAAACTTTCAATTCATCCTCTGCATCGACCCACACTCTTGTATAATCGGTATGAATCCAGGCGATTTTCTTTTTTGCCTTTACCTTTTCTGCAACAATTCTGTGTGGTGTGAGGAAACTGAATGCAAGGTCGTAGGTCACCGACTGGTTGATTCGAGGCAACAATGGGGCGGTGCATTTCGACATCTTGTCTAATCCGCCATTGTTTTCCAGCTTTGAGCCACTACGCTTGTATACTTTCTGGGATAGGCACTTTGCCCACAACCGAGCGGCGGCGATGCCCCAAAAGCCACGCTTCACAAGCTCTACGATAGGGCGTTCCAACACCGAATACTTAGGAATTTGCGGTAACAGATTAATCCATTCGGGGATGAACTGCATCATCTCGCCGCGATGATCGTAGAGAAACAAATCCACATCCACACGCGCAGGGTCAAGAGCATTAAGCAGTCCCACAAGTGCCGTCTCCGCCCCACCAATCTCCATATAATGCATCGCAATAAATATACGGGGCTTCATTTGAGATTATTGGCTAAGTAGGTCATAGATAATTTTATATCTCTGTTCAAGAGTTCGTTTGCTTTTGAATAATCGATATCTGAACAGAGGCCTTGATTAGTGACGTTTACGCTTATTAATCTATCAAGAATGCCGTATTTTTGTAATAAATCTTTCATTCGGGTATTTAATCCGTCCTCTCTGTTTACTACAAAAAAGTTTTTTTCAAATATCATTGAAAATGCTGTGGCATGAAAAGAGTTACTGATGATGCATTTTGCATTTTTTATCAATGAAAGAAACGAGGAGGGTCCCACATTCACAAAGTTACGACTAGCATATTTCAGTTTATAAGGTCCAACGGAATAGATTGGGCAATGATGCTGTTTAGAGAGCTGCTCTGCTATTTTTTGCATAGCACCACCTTTTTCAAAACTATACACGAGAATATAATCTTTGCCCTCTCCAATATTGTCGCTGACTGATTTCCATTGGTCTTGGGAGAGTAAGAACACTGGGTCAACGACAACAATTCCATTATGACCTGTCGATTTAAGAATATTTATTCCCGATTCCTCACGCACTGATATCTCGTTAAAGTTGTCAAGCATCTCTTTAACAAAACTTTCTGTGCCTTTTCTTAATTTCTCGGTAGCGAAGCTTGCCGCATAGCTGATTTTTTTTGCTGTTCCAAAATTAAGATAAAAAGCAGGGTCTATTCCGTTGTTGAATGTTGTGTTCCATATTTGATCGCTACCAGCCACATATACATCTGCTTCAGGGGGATTTGCTCTAAGTTCTTCGAATGAATTATATTTTTTTGTTAATCGCAGATATTTCTTTGTGAATTCGTCGAATACCTTTTTTCGGGGCAATGCTGATACTCGCCCAGGAAACTTTGCCAAATTGTAGAGCTGCCAAAGAATGGGTTTGTGAAATCGCTCATTTCCAACGCCCCATAGTTTGTAATGGTTGCTCAGATACCAAGGCTTATAATCAATCACTTCTACATCATGTCCTTCGCTCTCCAAATAATTTTGAAGTGCAAATGCTTGAAGTGACGCCCCAAGATTATAGACATCATGACATGTGATAGTTTTAATTTTCATAATGGCCTTTTATTTGTCTATCAGTGCCTCAACTTTCTTTGCTTCAGTGAGATGGGTTGTATTTACTTCCCTATTAACTTCTTCAATAATTGAATTGCGCAGTTCGTTATCCGTAATCATTCGATAAATGCTATCAGCAATGCTCTTGCCATTCATCTCTGCAATCAACCCGTTTTTTTCGTGCGTGATTTGATTATACACCACGTCAAAATTAGTGCTAACTATCGGTTTCCCTAAAATTTTTGCCTCAGCAATAGTCATTCCAAATCCTTCAAATTTTGATGTTTGCACATACACATCAGCTTGTTCCATATATTTATAAGGATTGGTTTGAAGTCCAAGAAGAATGATGTGGTTAGTGAGTGCGTTTGTTTTTATGTTATGTTCTATTGTTTGCCGTTCTGGCCCCTCTCCGATAAAATACCATTTAAATTTTACTCCGTTTTCTTTAAGTATTTTTGCCGCTTCTATGGCAATATCATAACCTTTTGGGGGAACGAGTCTTCCTGTGGTGACGAATATGTATTCTCCATTGTCTTTTCGGAGATTGACACATGATTCTTTTGCAAGTTTGCGCGTCAAATCTGGATTTATAATATCCCATACAGTGATGTATCTCTCTGAAAATTCGGGCATACGCATATCCATCATTTTGTGCAACACATCTGATACAGGGCAAATATAATCAAACTTTTGGTAGAATTTGCTGTTGAATTTTGTATTATATCCAGCTTTGAAAATGTCTGCATTTATCCATGCAATTTTTTTGCAATCTGTGAATTTGTTTGCTGCAAGAAAAGTCGGTATCCCTTGTTGATATGCTACCACTGTATCCCATTTCCCAGCAGGAATTTTTAATGCCCACCCTTGACATTTCCACAATGTTTCTGCTGTATGCTCATTCTTTCCTATGAGTTTATTCCAACGGTACATTATAGAATAAAATAAACCACCCAATTTGAATTTTATACGTTCGGATTTTGAATATAAGGGTTGCTCTACAATATGCACATCTTCAGACAAAAAAGGCATAAATGCTCCGATTGGATAACGCATCCACAGATATATTTCGTATTTATTTTGATTCAACAGTGGTAAAAGAGATACCAAACTTTTTTCAGCTCCACCACAAGTCAAAGAATCAATGATGAACAGTATACTTTTGCGCATATTTATTTTTATTGTTTTTTCACAAGCAGATATCCGAATGAATTCGCTAAAAACATAAAAAGTCGTTCTATGCGCCAGCGTATCTTATATGCCAACGTTGGTTTTTCTTCAGCTGTTCGACTTTCTCTCCACCCACCTAATGCAAGATGTTTGCAATAGCTATTGTCATCTATTGATGTGACATCAAAATACATTGAGGGAAAAACTGTAAGATAATCCAATTTTTGAATGACATTCTTGGATGGGTGTGGGTTATATCCGTAAAGTTTTCCTATCTCGCTTTGTATAAAAGGTAATAATAATGTGCTATATTTTAACGCCATTGGTAATGATTCGTCTTCAGATAGTTTGAAATGTCTATCATTATAATAAGATAAGCACTTTCCAATAAACTCGTTATGATCTACTGCTCCGAAACAATGGCTTGTCATGTACATTTCAGTACTTCGTCCTTCTACATGTATGGAGTTCTCTTTGCCAATAAAACAGTCCTCGTTTAGGAAACGATCCAATGAATTATATAAAAGGCAATCTGTATCTAGATAAATACCTCCATAATTATATATTGCATATAAACGAACGAAATCTGCCGCAAAAGCCCATTTCTTTTCTTCAAGAGCTTCTTTAAGGAAAGGAACTTTGATATCTTTAATTTTTTCCATATCCCAATGTATAAATTGGTAGTCTGGCATGTGGATTTTCCATGACTTCATACATTCTTTTATTTTTTCGGGGTATGGATCGTCAGAGAACCATGTGTAATGAATTATCTTTGGTATCATTTTAGCGATATAATTTACTCATTTTAAAAAAAGTGAAATTGCTTAAAATTATAAAATATTTAATTCTTGTAAGCAGAGGATATTCATTAAAGAATAGTATATATGGGTGGCTGTCTCTATATAAATTGAACCAATATTGTCTGTTATCTATTAAATCGAGGAATGTGAGTTTTGCGTCTAATTTAAAATAAAGTGCAGTTTTCTTATATTTCTTTGAATTTTTGTTTATAAGAAATTCATAAATTAGTTCAACATTCTTTTTCCAACACTCCCAGTCTTTATAAAACTTTTTTTTATTTGTCGCAGATTTTACGTTGTCTTTACTGTAATGATAAAAAACATCGTTTATTATTGATAAGTTTGAAGCTAGTGCTAAAATACGTACCACAACATTTTGGTCCTCTCCAAAATTTATGTTTGGATATGGATATAAGACATAATTAACAATTATGCTTCTTTTAATAAGCTTATCCCATAAGGCGAATGTCCTATGATGCTTTTTATATAGCTTTTGCAGTGTCTTATTTGGTGTAGACTCATATACTAATGGGCAATTGTACTCTTTGTTGGATTCATGAATTTTTATTTGGCAAACCACTAAATCTATACCTTTGTCATATTCTTTGTTGTTTTTGTGAGCTTCTTCATACATATTTTGGTATAATTCTTTATCCACCCAATCGTCCGGGTCACAGTGTATCATATATTCGCCCGTGGCTGCCTTCATGCCTATTGTGCGCGAGTAAGCTACTCCTTTATTTTCTGGGTTTCTTATAATCCTCACCTGTGCTTCTCTCTTGGGATATGATTTAAGTACCTTTGATAGCACCAACATCGAATTGTCTGGAGAGCAGTCGTCAATGAATATATACTCAATGTCGTCAAGCGTTTGCTCGAAAAGACTACGAGCACATTTCTCGATATATTTTTCAACATTATATACAGGTATGATAACTGAAACTTTTGGCATATCTATATGTTTTTTTATTTGCTAAATGTTAATTTTGCCAATATGGAGGCCTTTGTGGATTCATCTAAAAGAAAACGATAGCTAACTCCAAAAACAATCAAGAATTCAATGCCAAACACAAATATAAATCTTACTATTGTTGGTGGAATTAAACAATAAATTGCATAAGATGGCAATGAGCACAGGACTGTAACAAAGAATATTGAGAAAATCGTTTTTATGAAAACGAATACATTGATAGATGCTATCAATTTTTTAAGTATGATGATGTCACTGATTACGATAAGGAGATTGGTGATCACGAATATGTAGTATGTCCATTCTACAGACGCTCCTTCTTTCAGAAATATATATGAAACGGGAAGATTCAGCAAATAAATGGAACCCGTGATAATGCTAATATACTTGATATTTCCTGTGGCGTGAATGCCGTTGTTGATGATAGCGTTTATTGCACTCAGAAAAAAGCTGAAGAGCAGTATTCTGCAAAAAGTTGCAGCATATTCAGGGGGCGTGCCTAACCAAAGGGTGAATAACTGATCTGCTTCCATCAAAAAAGGAAATAGCAATGCAAGATAAAGCAGGGAGAAATACTTGATGCCATTATTCATCAGAGACTGCAAACCTTTGATGTCGCCTACTGCGTATCGCTTCACTATCTGTGGTTGAAGTGCAGGTATTAGTGTGAATGTAAGTCCGAGAACCACGCCATTTACTGTGGTGGCAACAGAGCTTGCCGCATTATATGTGACTCCGAAAAATATGTTTACGAGGAAATTCGTGCCTTGTTGACGTGCTGTTACACAGGCATTCCCATATAAATCCCAGCTGGAGAAGGAGAGGAGGGGGCGGAGGTACGTTTTGTCCCAAATCCAGTGGAAGTGGGCTTCGGGGAATTGGCGGATGGCGTAGATTCTGTAAACCATCATAATGAGGATGCTCACGGCGAGCATAAGTGAGGCGTAGAGGATGAGTTTGTCGAAATTGCCAATGCATAGCAGGTAGACGATGAGTAGCTTGAGCGAGACATTGAGTATTTCCACATAAGCATACACATCCATCTTTTCGTGTGCGATGATGGCTGCATTGTAGGGCACCTGGGTGATGCCAAACATGGCGGAAAGGATGCTGAGCTGGTAGACCCAATGAGCGGCTTGCATACGCTCGGCGGGTATGTTGAGCTTGTTGCATAGGAACCACAACCCTACGGTTTCTGCCAAAATAAGCACCACTATTGCGATGCCGATGTGCACGATGAGGGCGGAGGAGAAAGTTTTGGCGAGGCGCTCTTTGTCGCCTTTACCGAGCTCAAAGGTAAGGAATCGGCTGGTGGCGCCGCTCATGGAGGCGTTGAGGAAGCCCATCATGCCCACCACGCCGCCTACCACGCCATAAATGCCGTAGTCTTCTACGCCGAGGGTGGCGAGCACTACGCGCGATGTGTAGAGCCCCACCAGCATGCTGATAAACATGCGAATGTAGAGCATGATGGTGTTTTTGGCTATGCGTTTGTTGTTGGATGTGGTGTCTTGCATTGTGTGTGGGGCTATTTTCTTTTGAATTTCACGATGCAATCAATGCATACTGGTAGTAGCGATTGTTCTTCTACGAAAACATTTGCCGGATGCATGTCTTCAAGTTGCAGTCGTGAAGAATTGTAGTTTACCCCTGAAGAATCGCCATTGTCGTAGAATCCTTTTTCTTTTACCATTGTGTCGATTTCCGCTTTTGTAGCAAGTCGGTTACACTCGATGTATGGTTGCGTGAGTATGATTCGGAACAGCCCATCACTGTCTCGTGTGAACCCGATCACTCTCATTATTGTTTCAGGGAAAAGATAGTTGTGTAGCGCAATGGCTTCCAATGCTCTGTTTAATGTGGCATAGATTGAAGTGCGTAGTTTCACTACATGTGTATCGCCAGTTTTAGCATATACTCTTGCTTCTGCTCCTTCTGCTATTTTTGCTCCATAATTTTTTGTGAGCCAATCTTCTGCTTCGGGAATCCACACACCTTTTGCTTTGGCCCATTCTGTAAGCCATTTCTCTTGGGATTCGTCTATTTCCCAATTGCTTGGTGTTTTTGCTTCGCCATTTGGAGCATCGCTACTTGTGCTAATGCTTTCTCTCGCTTTATCACATACGATGAGCGCCCCAATGAGGAGCGGACCAGCCGAGCAGACTCCTGCATGCTCTGGCTGATTAAACTTAGGAAGGTTTTTTCTGCCATCGAGAATTTCGTTTATATTTTTGTCAATTATTTCAAGTTCCATGATTTGTTGTTTAAAGCCAGGGGGGACTTTAGGGGGTGGGGGCGAGGAGGTGCTTGGGGATGTAGATGGTGGCTATTGCCACCACGCCGGGGATGGAGATGACGAAGCGTTTGTCGCCTCTGATTTTTACGATGTAGCCTTCCTGGTCTTTGAATATCCCGTCGAGTACTCGCACTTTGTCGCCCATCGCCAAGTTTTCGTCAATCACTTCCAAGTTGCGGCACCCCGATTCCACGGCTGTTCTGAACACGTCGATGTCGCGCTGTGTGATGGGGCAGAGCGACTTTTCGCCGGGCATTCGGTATGGCCACATTTTTTTGCTGTCTTGCATTTTCAGCGCAAATGCCTCGGTGCATTTCACGAAAATCACCGATGGAAGCAATGGTTTGTCTTGAAATGCTTCATCGGTGGGCGTGTCGTAAGATGCGTCTTTGAGTTGCTTGCGCAGTGCGTAGTAGGTTTCAAAGCCTTCGCGTCGGGCAATAGCTTGCGCCTCGTGGGGTGTGCGTACCGACATTCGGAACGCGTACCACTGGAGCGATTGGGCTGTTGATTCCATAAAAAAGATTGCGAATGTGTATAAGGTCCCCAAACCCAGGCGCATTGCCTGCGGTCAAAATGACTCGCGCTGCATTTTCTCTTTCAGCATCCCGGCTCTGTACAGCTCTGCACACAGCCTGTTGGGTGAGTCATCGGGGAACTTGGTTTTCCTTGCCGACTTCGCAAATCGGGTACGGAAGGGGTTGATTGTTAGTGATATGTTAGCGTCGTGGGGCGATGTTTCACGCCCCCGATGCGTTAATTCTGCGCTTTATTCCCAGTTGTAAGGATAGCGGGTGATGTCGTCTTCGGTGAGACGATCGCCCGATTGAACTTCAATGATGTAGAGGTCGGTGATGGCGCGAATGGCGTGGAACTGCTCACGGCGCACATGCACCACGTCGCCAGCCTTCACCATGCGCTCTTCGCCACTCAGCACCACGCGGCCTGTGCCGTTGATGATGGTCCACACCTCTTCGCGTTGGTGGTGCACCTGATAGCTGATGTTTTTGCCTGCCTTGATGCAGAGCTGCTTGGTGAGCACTTTCTGACCGTCGGGAAACTCGATGTGGTCGATCACCTTGTATTCGCCCCAGCGGCGCTCCTCGTACATTGGGCGTGCGTCGGGACCGAGCTTCGCAAGGTGGGTTTTGAGCTCTTCGGAGTGGGCTTTGTCAGCCACCAGAATGCCGTCGCTGCTTGCTGCCACCACCAAATTGTCGGTGCCGAGGCAAATCAGCGGCATGCTGAGCTCGTTCACCACATGGGTGTTTTTTGCCTCAGGGTCGAGCACCACTTTGCCAATGGTCTGATTGGGCAACTCTTCGGTGAGGGCATTCCATGTGCCGAGGTCTTTCCATTGGCCAGTGAATGGAATCACTGCCACCGATTCGGCACGCTCTGCCACTTCGTAGTCGAAGCTGATTTTTGGGAACTCTTGATAGCGTGAGCGAACTTCAGCAAACGATGGCGCGCTCACGTATTTATCGAGAATCGAGGTGATGTAGCCAAGGCGGAACGCAAACACGCCGCCGTTCCACAGTGCACCTTCGGTGAGCAACTGCTCGGCAAGCTCGTGCTTTGGCTTCTCCACGAATCTGTGCACTTGGCGAATGTCTTTTTCGGCGTCGGCGGCCTGTGGCACGATGTAGCCAAATTTGGAGGAAGGATTCGTGGGGGTGATGCCCATCAGCACGAGGTCGGCAGCTTTAGCCTCCACTGCCTTCACCATTTTTGCGATAGTTTGGAAATATCCGCTTTCGGTGTAAGGGTCGCATGGCATCACCACCACCGTTTCGTCGGCTGGGCATTGCTTTTCTTTTTGGAGATATGCTGCTGCAAGTGCTATGGCAGGGAAAGTGTCGCGACGAGCAGGCTCGGTCACGATGTCGACTCCGTATTCGCTAAGTTGGTTGGAAATCATATCGGCTTGTGCGGCACTCGTTGCCACTGTGATGCTTTCAAGCAGTCCTGCTTCTTTGATTTGGCGAACCACTCGTTGCACCATCGATTCTTTTTCGCCGTCGGGTGATTTCAGCAAGCGAAGAAACTGTTTTGCCTGTGCTCCGTTTGACAAAGGCCATAAGCGCTGGCCCGAACCACCTGATAATAAGATAATTTTCATGTTTATGTTATAATATATTTGCCAGGCATTTTTTTGCCCGATGTAAACCTTTCACGCGTGCACGCATACACGTGCGCACAATATTATGCAAATTTACAACTTTTCTGCCAATTTTTGAAGTTTTAAGCAAGCTAAATAGCCCATGTGCAGCAATCTTTTTCACTTTTATGAGAGAAATGAGGGTGGGGTGCGCGTTTTAGTTCAGTGGATAAATACAGGAGGGCACGGAAACAAAAACATAAAAAACATCCTTTTGCCGATGTCAGTGCTTCGCACCTGTCGTTAGTACTGCGGCATGTCTGATTTCAAGCAGAGACTTGAATCAGCCACACCACAACCCTAACGCCTTCCTCTTACGTGGCCGATGACATCGCCAAAAGGACAAAAACCGCTCACCTTCGGCGAAAAACCAATCTTCAGAAATCAGATTATCTGAAAACGCAAATATAAACCCGAATCATAACGTAGGGACATGCCTTCGGCATGTTTCGATGCAAACAGCAATGTGTCAACGCATTGGAAACATGCCGAAGGCATGTCCCTACGCTATGGCGTTATCGTTTTGGGTAGTTTGATGCGGTTTTTTTACCAAGAATTTATTTTATCATCAGTGTTTTTTCGCCGTGAAACGGCGAGCGGTTTTTATCCTTGAGGCAAAGTGGAAGGCCCTCGTAAGAGGGTGGCGGAGGGATTGTGTGGTTGGCGGCATGGAAACTCGTTTCCAATGACGCAAAACGCACAGTCGCACCGCCAAATGCGAAGCATTCCACTTTGCCTCAAGGCTGTTTTTTATGTTTTTGTTTTTGATTCCATTCACGATTCGGCAACGATGCATAATTTATCCCCAGAAATTTCCCACTGAACCGTGATTTCCATTTAGCCGTTTTTTACTGATTTTGGGTGCGAAAAAAAGGCTATGCCGATTTGTAGCATAGCCTTGTATTGATTCAATGCCGTTGTGGCATTTGGGGGTTACATAATTTCTTTAAGTTTTGCAGACATTGCTTCTTCGAAGTTGTTAGCTGGATCTTTGAAGAATTCAGCAATTTTTTCTTTTTGTTCAGGAGTGGCTTCTTGTTCTGCTTTGCTCATCAGCGCTTCGAAATCCTTCATGCATTGATCTTCTTCAATAGCACCAAATTCTTCCGCAGTCTTGCAAGCTTTAATCTTCGCCAAAACGAATTGAGCTTGTGCGATTAAGTCTTCAGCGATGTCGCCAGTCTTTTCAGGAGCCACGAGTTCGGTGGCATCAGCAGTCTTTTCTTCTACAGCCTCAGTCTTTGTGCTATCGGCAGTTGCTTCACTTGATTTTTCAGCGCCCTTTTGGCAGCTTACGAGGGCCAATACAGCCACAAACATAAATAATACTTTCTTCATGTTGTTAGGTTTTTTGTTTGTTTTTCCTCTGCATAGCCCATATTTAGAGGGGGAGTTGTTTTTAGAAGTGATTTGTGCGTGGGCTATAAGGCGAATATTGCGTATCCGCTTAAAAATCAAAAGATTCGCACAAACGATTAATTATTATTGTTTTCCTATTTTTTCTTCAGTTCTTGTTCTTTTTTCATTGCAGCACCTATGAATTTAAGCGCTTCATTTTGAGAAGCCTTTTGGAATTGCTCCTTGTATTCTGGGTGGTCTTTTTCGTAGTCCTCGAATTCTTTTTGAATTGGTTCGATTTTCTTTTCGATATCATTAAATTCTTCAAGAGTCTTGCAGTTTTCTACTTCCGACGTCATGTATTCGAATACGGCTTTCGCGTCTTTTTCAGCGTCGCCGGTTGGAGATGGTGCGCCTCCACCGCATGCGGTCAGAACAAACACAGTGGCAAGTGTTAATAAGATTTTCTTCATGTTGTTTTGAGGTTTTACTTTCCTTCTTGCGCTCAAAGGAAGGGGGTTGTAAAAAATGCGAGAGCGCACATTAAGTATGTTCGCATTGGTTTTCTCTGGGCAAATATACAAAGAATAACTGTTAATCAAAACTTTTTCAGCACAAAATCGTGTTGCGTAATCACGTTTTCGCTAATTTTGCGTAAAATTTGATATAATGGATATATTATCACGAATAAAAGAAGATAAAGGATTTGTGGGAAATGCGATGCACATTCCCCGTGAGGCTCAGGCCAAAGCGCGCCGCTTGTGTTGGAAATTCAATAATTCCGACCCTGACGACCCTAAGGCTCAACGCGACATATTGATGCGCCTGTTCGGCACTTATTATTCGTCGGTGTATCTGATGCCCAGTTTCAGGTGCGATTTTGGATTCAACATTCATTTCAAGGGGTTTGCGCTGGTGAATTATAATTGTGTGTTTCTCGACACGTCGCCCATTCATATAGGCAGGAGTGTGCTGATCGGACCAGGTGTGGTGCTTGCTTGCGCAGGTCACCCCATTCACTCCGAGCAACGCTGCTCAAGTGCGCTCGAAACGTCGGATCCAATCACTATTGAAGATGGTGTTTGGATTGGCGCAAACTCCACAGTTTGTGGCGGTGTGACGATAGGCGAGGGAAGTGTGATAGGCGCGGGAAGCGTGGTCACTTCCGACATACCGAAGGGCGTGATTGCCGCAGGTGTGCCATGTAAAGTGCTGCGTGAAATAACCGAAGCCGACAGGATTGCGCCAGAGCGAATAGAGTTCTAAACTATTTGATTTGAGGTGATAAAAAAAATAGGAAATGATATACAAGTTGTCCCTGTGATAATTTAGTAATGATTGAAAAAATCCC
>OIXA01001332.1_pt1 | contig 31760 bp, 25 predicted proteins | sample 1587721 | NCBI WGS metagenome assembly OIXA01 (sample SAMEA3888900, study PRJEB22519) | human gut metagenome | biome: human gut; feature: human-associated habitat; material: faeces | place: Denmark | collected 2013
AGCGTGTCCATTCTGCTGGATCAGATCGAAAACGGCGCTGAGGCCCGCCATGAATTGGTGGGGGTGGCCGTGAAATGGAAAGAAAGTATCAAAGCGTTGGAGGAATAGAAATGCGTGCAAGCGGCATTTTGATGCACCTGACCTCGCTGCCCGGCCCCTACGGGGTGGGCACTATGGGAAAGGCTGCTTACGAGTTTGTGGATTTTCTGGAGGCGGCCGGTCAAAAATACTGGCAGATTCTGCCCCTTTGCCCCACGGGCTACGGGGATTCGCCTTACCAGTCCTTTTCCACCTTTGCGGGGAATCCTTATCTCATTGATCTGGACACCCTGGCGGACCAAGGGCTTCTCCGGAAGGACGAGATCGAGGCCTATTGCTGGCAGGAGCGGGAGAATAAAGTCTGCTACCGTCTGCTGTATGAAAACCGGGGCAAGGTCCTGCATAAAGCCTTTGAGCGGTTCCGGCCCGATGAAAAATATGAGGCCTACGTTGCCCAGCAGCAGGATTGGCTGCCGGATTATGCTCTGTTTATGACCTTGAAAGAGGTCTATCCCGGCGGCGACTGGCTCTCATGGCCGGAGGACCTGCGGCTGCGCCGGGAGGATGCCCTGACCCAGGCGGCAAAGACTTATGATACGGAGATCCGTTATCAGTATTTTCTGCAATATACCTTCCGCTGCCAGTGGGAGGCCCTGCGGGCATACGCCAAGGAAAAGGACATTTCCATCATCGGCGACGTGCCCATTTATGTGCCGCTGGATTCTGCGGACGTGTGGGCCAACTATGACCTGTTCCAGCTGGGGGAGGACCGGCGGCCCAAGCTGGTGGCCGGATGCCCGCCGGATGGCTTTACGGCTGACGGCCAGCTTTGGGGCAATCCACTTTATAATTGGGGGGCCATGAAGGCCACGGGCTACGCTTGGTGGCTCCGCCGCCTGGGGGCTGCGGCCACTCTGTTTGATGTGGTGCGGCTGGATCATTTCCGGGGCTTTGAAAGTTACTGGGCGGTCCCGGCAGGGGAGACTACGGCGAAAAACGGCTCCTGGCAGCCCGGCCCGGGCATGGATTTCATCGGTGTGCTGAAAGAAAGGCTGCCGGAGCTGGACTTCATTGCCGAGGACTTGGGGTTCCTGACCCCGGAGGTCAAGCAAATGCAGAAGGATTCCGGCTATCCCGGCATGAAAGTGCTGGAATTCGCCTTTGATTCCAGAGAACCCAGCGATTATCTGCCCTATCGCTACACGACCAATTCTATCTGCTACCTGGGCACTCACGACAACATGACCATGCAGCAATGGTTCGATGAGGCCAAGCCGGAGGACATGGCCTACGCCAAGGAATATATGGGCCTGAATCAGGAGGAGGGCTACGTCTGGGGAATGCTCCGGGGCGGCATGGGGTCCGTTTCCAAGCTGTTCGTGGGTCAGATGCAGGACTATCTGGGCCTTGGCAAGGGCTGCCGCATGAACACCCCCGGCACGAGCAGCGGCAACTGGCAGTGGCGCATGCTGAGCGGCGAGGCGAGCAAAAAGCTCGCAAAGTCCATCCACGAGACGACCCGCATCTACGGGCGCCTGTAAGGAAAATATGGCACGGCGGTTTTGGGCATACGCCCAAAACCGCCGTGTTTCGTTATATTTCGACAAAATATTACGAATTGTATTTATATTTTGACGGAAAAAGAGAGCTGGGTATTGCCCTGCTCTCACTTTTTCAATTCACAGGAGTAACAGTTTGCTGTAGTCCAGTGCAACGCGGACGGCTGCGCCCGCTTGCAGATCACTTTCGTGTCCGACGGCGATGCGTAGCATCGGCGCGCCTTCGGCGCTGCCCTCCGGACGCAGCAGGAGAATGTTCTCCTCCACGCCGAGGATCATGCGGCAGACGGTGCAGCTCATGGTGCCGTTCTCGCTCATGGTGACGGCATTGTCTGGAATGCCAATCGTCGTAAAGGTATTTTCCATGCCAGCAAGCGGCAGCGCCACGTTCCACTCGGGCAGGTAGACTTTGCCGTCTCTCGCCTCGGCGGCGAAGAAGTTCTTGCAGCCCGCGAGGCGCGCCGCGCTGACGCTGCCCGGATGGCGGATCATCTCGTCCATCGGCGTGACCTCGCCGGTCCGACCGTCTTCCATCACGCAAACGCTGCGGCAGTTGCGGTAACACTCGTCGCGGTCGTGGCTGACCCAGAGGATGGGGCCGTTGAACGTCGCGAGCAGGTCGGCAAGCTCGATCTCAAGATTCCACTTTAAGTAGCTGTCCAGCGCGGAGAACGGCTCGTCGAGCAAAATCGCCTCCGGCTCGGAACACAAAATGCGCGCGAGCGCCACGCGCTGCTGCTGGCCGCCGGAGAGCTGCGCGGGATGCTTTTTCTCCAGGCCCTCGAGGCGGAACATACGAATCTTCTCCGCCAGCACGCGGCGCTTTTCCGCCTTGTCGCCGCTGCGGATGCCGCAGAGGATATTTTGCTCAACGCTCATGTTCGGGAACAGCGCGTACTGCTGGAAAAGATACCCGACCTTGCGCTGCTGCGGCGGCAGGTTGATCTTCTTCTCGCTGTCAAACAGCACGCGGTCGCCGAGCACGATGCGCCCGCGGTCGGGCGTCACGATGCCCGCGATGCACTTCAGGGTCATGCTCTTGCCGCAGCCCGAGGCACCGAGCAGCGCCATCGTCTCGTCCGGCGCTTCAAACTTGGAATGCAGCGTGAACGCGCCGAGCTTTTTTTCAATATCGACGGACAAACTCATCTTCTCGCCCTCCTCGCCTTGCTCGCATCCGTGAGAAAGTCACGCCGCTCGAGCATGTTGACCGCCAGCAGCACGACGGCGGAAATCGCCATATTGACGATGACCCACTTCATCGCGAGCGCGTCGTTGTTCGTCTGCCAGAGCTGATAAACCGTGGTGGAGATCGTCGCGGTCTTGCCGGGCGTATAGCCCGCGATCATACTCGTCGCGCCGTATTCGCCAAGCGCTCTGGCAAAGGCCAGCACTGTGCCGGCCAGCACGCCCTGACGGCAGTACGGCATGCGGATGCGCCAGAAAATGCAGGTATTCGATAATCCCAGCGTCTGCCCCGAATAGGCCAGCGTCTCGTCAAAAGACTCGAACGCGCCGCGCACTGTGCGGTACATCAGCGGGAAGATGACGACCACCGTGGCAAAGATGGCCGACCACCAGGTCATGACCATCTTGACGCCGAACGTTTCGAGCACCCACGCGCCGATGACGCGCTTGGGGCCGAACACGCGCAGCAGCAGATAGCCCACGACCGTCGGCGGCAGCACGAGCGGCAGCGTCAGAAGCACATCGAGCACACCTTTGACCAGGCGCGGAAGCTTTGCGATATAATAGGCGGCAAAAATGCCGGCAAAGAAAATAACGACCGTGGAGATCACCGCAATGCGCAGCGAGTTCCATAAGGGGTACCAATCCATAAGTGACCTCCGATTTTCTGGAGTCCGGGAGATTCAGGCGATCTCCACGCCGCCGCAAATGCGGCGAAAAAAGTTTGCCACAAGACAAGCGGGTTTTCCGCCAGTGGCGGCGGAAAGTTCGTGCCGCATCCTGCGGCACGAAACGGGACAAAAGGGGATATCTCTTCCGAAAGAGATATCAAAAAGCGTCGCAGACTTTGCGCCGCGCATGGCGCAAATAATCTTGAAATTTTTTGCCGCGACATGTGCGTGGCAAAAAATACCTCTCACGCAGCGAGCGCCGAAGGCCGCTCACTTCGGTGAGCGGCCAAGGCGCAGAGCGTAGTGCAGCTCTTTAAAATGAAAGCCTTTTAGGCTTTTATTTTAGTTAGCGGGGGAGAAGCCGACGCTCTCGAACACTTCCATGGCGTCAGCGGTCTGGAGGTAGTCGAGGAAGGCCTGGGCGGCTTCTTCCTTCTCGCCCTTCAGGACGGCGGCGGGATAGATGACCTGGCCGCACATCTCGGCGGTGGCGCTGTCGACGACTGTGAGGCCGGCAGAGTAAGCGTCGGTGGCGTAGATGATGCCGCAGTCGGCGCTGGCCTCGCTCACCTGGGTGGTGACTTCCTTGACGTTGTTGCCGTAGGTCAGGCATTCGGTAAGCGCCGCTTCGTCAAGGCCATAGTAGGCGAAGATCTTCTGGGTGTACTGGCCGACGGGCACGTCGCTGTTGCCGATGGCGAGCATAACGTCGCCGCTCTTGAGGAGCTCAGCGAGCTGGTCGAAGCTCTCGATGTCCTTGGGATTGCCCTCGGGAACGGCGAGCGTGACCTTGTTCTCGAGCAGGTTGATGCGGCTGTCGGTCACGATGAGGTCAAGACCGTCGGGGTTCTTGTCCTTGTCGTCAATAAGGCTGCCGTCCATGGCGTTCATCTGCTTGGGGGCGGCGGAGATGAACAGGTCACAGTCAGCACCCTCGCTGATCTGGGTGAGGAGCTTGCCCGAGGAGTCAAAGTTGTAGGTGATGTTGACGTTGGGGGCAACTTCCTTGTACATCTCGGCGATCTCCGTCAGAGTTTCGGTCATGGAGGCGGCGGCGAAGACGACGAGATCAACGCTCTCGGCGTTCGCATCGCCTTGGGTGTCGTCGGTGGTTGTGTCGTCAGTCTTGCTGCCGCAGGCGGCCAGAGAGAACACGAGCGCAAGCGCAAGGAGCAGAGACAAAAGCTTTTTCATGTTTGGATACTTCCTTACAAATTTTATCTTTTTCGCGCATTCATTGAAAAGCGCGGCGATACAGGAATTGGCAAGAACACGCCGCACGCAATTTATTTCCAACTCCCAGCGGGGAACTTGGGCAAATTCACCTCGCTATCCTCAAAATAGATAGCGCTCCCCCAACATTTCGCGCCCGCAGGCGCGAAGCGTTAAAGTTGTCAAAAAGTACCGACTCATTCGGTTCAAAAATCTATCAGTCCTGCCCCCCTAACCCCGCGCTCCTTGGGCGCGAAACAAGCGCCGCAGACTTTTCCCCGCAAGGGGGATGCGGCATCCGTAAAGCGGCAAAGCCGCTAACGGCTGCCCAAGCCGTCCGCAGACGGCAAATAATCTTGATCCGTTTTTTGCCGCGGTCACCGTCGCGGCATTACGATTCCCGCGCCCGTTGGGCGTGCCAATCGTGCCGCTTCCTCGAAACTGGCTCGCTTCATCCGCCGCTGGCGGCGCTTCGCCAATTTCCATGCGCGTGGCAAAAAACACCTCTCAGCCTGCAAGTGTGCGAGCATAAGTGAGTGCGCGCAGCAGGCTGTACCCCCCCTCAAAACGATGGCTCCGCCATCGTTTTGAAATTTTATTTTCCAAACGGGCAGATCGGATAGTGGCACGGCTTGCACCCAAGGCACAGCCCGCCCTCACCGAGCGCCGCGAGATCCGCGCGCGTCACGGGCACGTCCGCCGCGATCTTCGGCAGCATCAGGTCGAAGACCGTCGCGCCCGCGTACATCACACAGCCGGGCAGGCCCATGATGGGCATACCGTCGTCAAAATAGCCGAGCAGGAACATAGCCCCCGGCAGGACCGGCGCGCCGTAGGCGATGATATTCGCGCCCGCGGCCTTGATGCCGCCCGGCGTGTTGTCGTCGGGGTCGACGCTCATGCCGCCGGTACAGAGGATCATGTCGGGCTTCTTTTCGCGCATCGTGAGCACCGCGTCGCGCACATTCTCCACCCCGTCGCCGGAGTAGACGACCTCGAGCGTTTCGATGCCGTAGGTCTTGAGCTTGTCGATCACGACCGGCGTGAACGTATCCTTGATGAGGCCCTTTTTGACCTCGCCGCCGGTGGCGACAATGCAGGCGGTCTTACGAACATAGGGCTTGAGAGACAGCAGCGTCTTATCGCCCGCGGCCTGCTCGGCCTTTTGGAGCTTTTCTTCCTCGATGATCAGCGGAATGACGCGCATGCCCGCGAGCTTGTCGCCCTCGCGCACGGCGGTGCCGCCCTTGCGCGTGGCGATCATCACCTCGTCCTGGCTATTCACGGCGACAAGGCGCGCGGAATCGACCAGAAACACGCCGTCACAGGCGGCCTTGAGCTCGATCTTGCCCTCTTTCACGCCGCTGCGGATCATGTTTTCCTGCCCGCAGAGGGCCAGAAGCCGCTCCGCCGCGTCGTTTTCGTGCACCATGCCGGGCGTCATCTCCCAGACGTAGAGGTGCTCCTTGCCCATGCTGAGCAGCACGGGGATGTCCTCCTCCGTCACGACGTGACCCTTGCGGAAGCGCGCGTCCTTATACTGGTCCTTGATGATCTGCGTCATGTCGTGGCAGAGCACATGGCCCACCGCGTCCTCGGTTTTGATAAGTCTCATTTCTTCAGCACCTCGATCTCGTCTCCGGCCTGAATGCGGCCCTCTTTGATCACAATGGCAAAGATGCCTTCGGTCGGCATCACGCATTTGCCCGTCGTGCGCTTGATCTCGCAGTCGTTGTGGCACTGCTTGCCGATCTGCGTGACCTCAAGCTCCGTCTCGCCCACGCGCAGGCGCGTGCCGACGGGGAGCGTCTTGAGCTCGATGCCTCGGGTGTTGATGTTCTCGGCAAAGATGCCCGCATCCAGCTCGAGCGGGCAGATGTCGCGCATTGTGTCCACGCTCTCGTCGGCCAATAAGCTGATCTGGCGGTGCCAGTCGCCAGCGTGGGCGTCGCCCACAATGCCGTGGCGGTATTTTACGTCGATATAGGGCACTTCGTGCTTGCGCACGCCCTTTTTTTCGCTGATGTTCACAGCGGTCACCTGTGCCATTTCTTCATTCCTCCGCTTCATAAACGCCGCTCTTGCCGCCCTCTTTATAGAGAAGGTGGATACCGTCGATGCGCATATCGCGCTGCACGGCCTTGCACATGTCGTACACCGTGAGCGCGGCGACGCTGACGGCTGTCAGCGCTTCCATTTCAACGCCCGTTTCGCCGTGGCAGCGGACCTCGCTGCAGATGTGCAGGGCGGTTTCTTCGATTTCAAATGAGATGTCCACCTTCGTGAGCAGCAGCGGGTGGCACATCGGGATCAGTTCACTGTTTTTCTTCGCGGCCATGATGCCCGCGACCTGCGCGACCGCCAGCACATCGCCCTTGCCGATGGAGCCCTCTTTGATCTTGTCCATCGTCGCTTTTGCCATGCGGACCGTCGCGGCGGCGCGCGCCACGCGATAGGTCTGCACCTTTTCGCTCACGTCCACCATGCGGGCGCGGCCCTGTTCGTTAAAATGCGTCAGTTCCATTCTCAGCCTCCGATCGCAAACATGCCGCGGTGCGTCTCCGTGACGCCAGTCTCGTCCATGTGGTGGCGCTCCGGCTTCATCAGAATGCCGCGGCGGATGGCCTGCTCCAACTCCTCGCCGGACAAGCCCCGCAGCGTAATCTCTGCGTCCGAGTGCAGGCAGGGCTTTAATTTCCCGTCCGCCGTGATGCGGATGCGGCTGCACTCTGCGCAGAACGCATGACTCATCGGCGCGATGAGGCCGACGGTCCCCTTTGCATCCGGCAGACGATAGCACGCGGCCACGCCGTCGTGCGAAACGGCCTCCAACTCCGGACAGCGGTTCAGAACCGCCTGCGAGGGAAGATACGTGCCAAAATCCTTTCCGCAGCCCATCGGCATGCGCTCGATGAAGCGCACCTGCCACGGGTGTTCGCGCGTCAAAGCGACAAAATCGGTAATCTCGTCGTCGTTGACGCCGCCGAGCAGCACACAGTTGAGCTTGATCTTCGCAAAGCCCGCGCGCTCCGCCGCGTCGATGCCATCTAGGACGTCCTGCAGCGTACCAAGGCGCGTGATGGTGCGAAAGCGCTCCTCGTTCAGCGTGTCGAGGCTGATGTTGAGGTGCGTAACACCCGCGTCGCGCAGCGGCCGGGCAACCTCTTTGAGCAGGCTGCCATTCGTCGTGACGCAGAGCTCTTCAACGCCGGGAATTTCTGATAACATGCGGCAGAAGTCCACCGCACCGCGGCGCACGAGCGGCTCGCCACCGGTGACGCGGATCTTTTTGACGCCGCACCTGACCGCCGCAGCGGCCGTGTCGCGCAGCTCTTCCAAAGAACAGATGTCCTCGTGCGCGCCCTTTTCAATGCCGCCGTCCGGCATGCAGTAGCGGCAGCGATAATTGCAGCGGTCCGTGATGCTGATGCGCAGGTATGTAATTGATCTTGCAAAGCCGTCCAGCATCCGAAACGCCTCTTTCTTCCATGGTACAGCATGATATTTTAGCAAATATCACGCTCTTACGCAACACAGTTGTCCGATAATATCGAACTGCATTTTTATATTATCGTAATCTTGACTTTTTCCGCAGTATTTTTTAGAATACAAGCAACGATTTTCGACCGGGAGGGCCGATTTATGACTGACGGCAACACCATCCGCTCCGTGGCGAAGGCGATGGAGCTTTTGCAGCTCCTCAGCGACGCGGGCGAGGCGATGACGCTCACCGCCATCAGCGAGCGCGCAGGGCTGCCCAAGAGCACGGTTTTCGGCCTTTTGACCACCATGCGCGACTATGACGTCATCACACAGCACGCAGACGGCAAATACGCCCTTGGCCTGCGCCTTTTTGAATACGGCTGCCGCGCCAGCGCGTTCTGGAACATCTCGTCCCTCGCGCGGCCTTACCTTGAGCATCTGGCGGACGAAACAGGCGCCTCCGCCATGCTCTCCACCTATGAAAACGGACACATCGTCGCCCTCGACCAGGCCGAGGGACGCGACTCCCTTCGCATCGTCTCCGCGCCGGGGGCGCGGCTGCCGCTGCACTGCACCTCGCAGGGCAAGATCGTCCTCGCCTATATGAGCGAGAGCGAGGCGGCAAATCTGCTCGCCCGTGTGCCGCTCACGCCCTACACCCCGCACACAGAAACGGACGCGGGTGCTTTGCTCGCATCGCTCCCCGCCTGCCGCGAGGCGGGCTTCGCCGTGGAAAACGGTGAGTATAAGATCGGTCTTCGCTCCATCTCCGCGCCGGTGTTCACCGGCGGCGGCGCGCTCAAGTACGTCGTCAGCGTACTGGGGATGTTCCGCTCCGTGCACTCGGACGAGTTCGCGCACGCCGAGCGCGCGGTCATCGCCGCGGGGCAGATGCTTTCCGCCGCACTGGGCTATCCGGGAAAGTGAGACTTTTTTCCGTGCGGAAAAATCTACGCTTGACTCTACAATTGTTATAGAGTTTATGATGACTCCATGCTATACTGATAAGGAGTCCTTTCCGATGCAAAACGATCTCACCACCGGCAGCGTCTTTCGCAACGTTGTCTCCTTTTCGCTGCCGTATCTGCTCTCTTACTTTTTGCAGACGCTCTACGGCATGGCCGACCTCTTCATCATCGGCCAGTTCGAGGGCGTCGCCAGCACGACCGCCGTCTCCATCGGCTCGCAGGTGATGCACATGCTCACAGTCATGCTCGTCGGCCTTGCAATGGGCGCGACGGTCAGCATCGCGCAAGCCACCGGCGGCGGCGACAAAAAGCGCACCGCCTCTGCCATCGGCAACACGGTCACGCTCTTCATGCTGCTGTCTCTTGCGCTGACGGCACTGCTGCTCGCGCTGCGCGGGGGTATCGTCTCCATCATGTCCACACCGGAGGAGGCCGTGCAGGGCACGCTCGCCTATCTCACGGTCTGCTTTATCGGTATTCCGTTCATCACGGCGTACAACATCATCGCCTCGATCTTCCGCGGCCTTGGTGACAGCAAGAGCCCCATGTACTTCATCGCCGTGGCCTGCGTCGTCAACATCGCGCTCGACTACTACTTCATGGGCACGCTGCACCTCGGCCCCGCGGGCGCGGCGCTCGGCACCACGCTCTCGCAGGCGGTGAGCGTCCTCGTCTCGCTCGCGGTCATCTTGAAGCGCAGGCTCATCTCCGTCCGCCGCGCGGACTTTCGCCCGCAGCGCGCCGTCATGGGTAAGCTCCTTCAGATCGGCGTGCCCGTCGCTCTGCAGGACGGCTTTATTCAGGTCTCGTTCGTCATCATCACGATCATCGCCAACCGCCGCGGTCTGACGGACGCGGCCGCCGTCGGCATCGTCGAAAAGATCATCGGCTTTCTCTTCCTCATCCCGTCGTCGATGCTCTCGACCGTCTCGGCGCTCGGCGCGCAGAATATCGGCGCGGGCAAGCCCGAGCGTGCGCGTCTCACGCTGCGCTACGCCGCGATGATTGCCTGCTCGTTCGGCATCGCGGTCGTCATCCTCATCCAGTTTATCGCCGAGCCGCTCGTCGGCCTCTTCACGCCTGATGCCGCCGTCGCCGTCGCGGGCGGGCAATATCTGCGCGGCTACATCTGGGACAGCTTCTTTGCCGGCGTGCAGTTCAGCTTCAGCGGCTATTTCTGCGCCTGCGGCAAGTCGGGCATCTCGTTTCTGCACAATTCGCTCTCGATCCTGCTCGTGCGCGTGCCGGGGGCGTACTTTGCGTCCAAATACTTCCCACAAACGCTGCTGCCCATGGGCCTTGCCAACGCCGCGGGGTCGCTTTTCTCCATCCTTGTCTGCGTGATCGCCTACACCATCCTCACGCGGCGGGAAAAACGTGCGCAGGAGGCAACGTAAATGGCTCTTCCCCAGCTTTTCTCCATCGGCGAAACGGCAAAAATTTTCCATCTCAGCGTGAGCAGCCTGCGCCACTACGAGGCGCTCGGCCTTGTCACGCCGGAATATGTCGATCCGTCGACGAACTACCGCTACTACAGCGTCCGCCAGTTTGAGCCGCTCAACACCATCCGGTATCTGCGCGCGATGGACATGCCACTCACCGAGATCGCTGATTTTCTGCAAAACCGCGACGTGGAGACGATCGAAGAAAAGCTGCGCGCGCAGAAGGCCGCCGTTGTACAGAAGCAAAAGGAGCTCAAGCGCATCGAGCGCAAGCTCGACGCGCGCCTTAGCCAGCTCCAAGATGTGCGGCATGCGCCGCTCGGCGAGATCACGCTCATCCATTCGCCCGCGCTTCGCCTTTTCTGGATCGACACGGCGCTGACCGCGCCGGACTACTCCGCGCTCGAGCTCTCCACGAGCCGTCTTGCCGCCGCGCAGGCCGAAGCGCTGGTCTTCCTCGGCAAGGTCGGCTTCAGCGTATCGCAGGAGCACTTGAACGAGGGCAGCTTCGGGCAGTACGACGGAGAATTTCTCGTGCTTGACGAGGCCGACCGCTTTGCGGGCGACGTCATTGATCTGCCCGCTTCGCTCTGCGCATGCGTGCGCTTCCGCGGACACCACGCCGAGTCGCCCGCGCAGTACCGTCGCTTGATGCAGTTCATCCGCGAGGAAGGCTACACCGCCGCCGGATTTTCGCGCGAGATTACGGTCATCGACTACGGCTTCACGACCGACACGGAAAAGTTCGTCACCGAACTCATGCTCCCCCTGCAAAAGGTATAAAAAAAGTTCCCGCGTTTCATACGTGGGAACTTTTTTATACTTTTTACTCAATGCCCGCCGCCGGCGATCATCTTGAGGGCGTGGTCAAGCGCGCCGAGCACGGCGCTCAGGTTTTCGCGCGCAGCCTTTTCCGAGCCGGGGAGGTTCAGGATGAGGCTGTTTCTTCTCGTGCCGGCCACGGCGCGGGAAAGCATCGCGCGCGGCGTGATCTGCAAGCTGTAATAGATCATCGCCTGCGGGATGGCGGGAATTTCGCGCTCGAGCACGACGCGCGTCGCCTCGGGCGTCACGTCACGGGGAGATAAGCCCGTACCGCCGCTCGTGATGACAAGGTCGCAGTGCTTTTCATCCACGCAGAAGATGAGCTCTTCGCTGATCTTCTCCTGTTCGTCCGGCACGATGGACGTGTACACGACCTCGTAGCCAGCCTCCTTCAGCATCGCGGCCACAGCGGGGCCGCTCTTGTCCTCGTACACGCCCGCGGACGCGCGGTCGCTCACGGTGATGACTGCCGCCTGATAGCTCATAGCATTGCCGCCTTTCTCAAAAGTCGATCGTGCCCTCGCGCACGCGCAGATCATAGGGCTCATAGACGACCTTGCGGTACGCGTCCACATCGAGCTTCACGCCCGTCCAGTCGGAGTGGATCTCACCGGTCTGCTTGATGAGGATATCATAGAGGATATCATAGGTCACGCCGTCGTCACCCGTCTCCACGATGGTGGAATAGGGCAGCGTCTTATGGTAGGTCATGTGCAGGCCCTTGTAGTCGAAGTGGTAGCCGTTGCGCATACGGCAGCCGTCAAGGCCCTTGTAGGTGAAGCGCTTTTTAAGGTCTGCCAAAATCTTGTCCCCCTCCTCCTGATAGAGGTTCTCGGGCGTCGTCTCGGTGTAGTCGTAGCGGAACTGCACGGGGATGTTGTACTTGCGCCAGCGCTCTGCGTAGTCCACAAGCTCGTCGGCGGGATAGTCCATGTACAGCACGCAGTTCACACGCTTGGGCGTTGCGATGCGGGCGACGACCTCGTCGGGCGACTCCTCGACATACTTCGTCAGGTGGCGCGAGATGTTGATGCAGGTGATCTTGTCGCGATTGCGCTCGGTGAAGGCGATCATCTCCTCCGCGCTGCACCCGGGCTGCACGGGGAAGGTCGTGTTGATATAGACCTTGTGGGTCGTGGGGATGGCGTCGAGCATGCGCTGGAGCGCTTTTAAGTTGGCAAACGGCTCGCCGCCGGTGAAAACAAAATCGCAGCGCGGCGTGATCTCGTCCATCACGGCGATGCTCTTGAGGATCGCCTCCACGCTGAAGCCCTCAGCATGGGCGTATTCCTGCTTGTTCACGCAAAACGGGCAGTGGTTCCGGCAATCATAGGGTACAAAGATCGTTACCGTCGCGCCGCCCTCGCGCGTCTTGTAGGGATGAGTCATTGGTTCTTGTCCGTCCTCTGTTAAAATTCTATAATGAAAATAGTTTACTCTGAAATATGCAGGATTGCAAGCGATCTTCTGACAGTTTTCTCATTTTGTCGGACATTGCTTTTCCTCGCGCAGAAGAGCGCGCACATAGTCGAACGCCGCGTCCTCGCCCTGCTCCTTGAGTACGAGCAGCATCTTGCCGATGAGCTCGCCGGTCTCGGGATGGATGAGGATATGGCCGCGCGACTTTTCGTAGTAGTCGTAGGCCGAGGCGTCGGTATATTTGTCGCCCTGATAGACCTTGCAGGCGGCAATGCGGTCGCAGAACATTTCGGCTACATATTTGAGCGGCATTTTGCACCCGCCCATGTAGACCTTGCCGTCCGAACCGATACAGTAGTCGATCCAGTATTCAAAGTGGTGGCGGTTGCGCCCCTTGTGATGGAGCCACGCAAGGCTCACGCCGTTTTCGCGCCGCTCAGCGTCGTTCGGGCTGCGGTAGCCCTGATAATACTTGACGCCGCGCCAGAATTCCGAGGGGCTGTATTTGCTCAGGTCATGCGTTAACCCCTGATAGTACAGGCCGAGGCGAAAACAGTATTGCCGCACCAGATGGCGATGATGCGTGATGGTTTTAAAGTGCTCGATGGCGCGCATACGGACACCTCCCTGCGTATTCCGGCAGGCCGCCCGCCGCGGTTCGCCGCTTTCCCGTGCGCGTATGTTTCCGTTTGAAGTAATACATGCACAGTTATTGAAATTTTATATCAAATCAGCAGAAAATGCAATAAGGTATTTTTGCAAATAAATTGCGCAAAATGAGCACCAAGGGCGGCAAGTCCCCTGCCCTTTTGTCTCCTCCGCGCGGGAAAGGAAAATATTCCCGCGCGGAGCGAGCGTGACTTTTCATAAAGAAAGGGTGTGGCCTGAGCCGCACCCTTTCTTTTATCGCCGCAGCCTTTTTTCGGCCGCCTCTATTTTATTTTCGATTGACCCAGTTATAGGTGTCTTCGCCGTCGAGCGCCTTGATCAGATTTTCCGCCGTCTTGCGGGAAACCGTCTGCTTGGCCTCGTAGGTATCTCCGCCGAAGTGCGGCGTGAAGATCACGTTGTCGAGCGTGAGCAGCGGTTCATCCGCCGCGGGCGGCTCAGAGGCGAGCACGTCGAGCGCAGCGCCGGCGATCTCGTGATTCTTGAGCGCTTCGTACAGCGCAGCCTGGTCGACCACGGGGCCGCGGCTGAGGTTCAGCAGCACGGCGCTCTTTTTCATGATCTTGAACTGCTCTGTGGACATCATGCCGCGCGTTTCCGGCGTAAGATGAAGCTGGATCGTCACATAGTCCGCAGCCTTGAGGCCGTCATCAAGCGTTTCCGCCTTCTTGATCCCCAGCTCCGCCATCTTGTCGGTAGGAATGAACGGATCGTATGCCATAACGTTCATGTCAAATGCCGCCGCCATCTTTGCCACCGTACGGCCGATGCGGCCAAGGCCGACGATCAGCAGCGTCTTTTCCGCAACGGCGTGGGGGATATTCGTCTCGCGGAACTTCCAGTTGCCGTGGCGGACCGCATAATCCGCCTGAAGCAGCGTGCGGCTGCTGGCCAGCACGAACATCATCACATGTTCTGCAACGGACGTATAGTTGCCGTCGGGGATATTGAGCACCTTGACGCCGTGATCCGTCGCGGCTGCAACATCGATATTGTCGACGCCCACGCCGTGCTGCGCCACGATCTTAAGCGTGGGGCAGCTCTCAAAGATCTTGCGGGTGATGGTCTCCACGCGGGTCACCATGCCCTCGATCTGGTTTTCGTTGATGCAGCGGATGAGCGTTTCCTCCTTGCCGTCAGGGGCCATGAAGGTCTCGCAGTTTTCTTTGATGAGGTCAACGCCTACGGGCTGGATGGTCGGTTCGATCAGCAAAACGCGATGTTTCATATTTCTTCCCTCCTGTTATTTTTCACTCATGTAGGGATAAGCGATCGCAGCGGACGGGCAGAACGATTCCTTGACAGAGTGGGCGCTGAGCCAGCGGATCATGTTGAGCGAGGTACCCGCCTTATCGTTGGTGCCGGAGGCACGCGCGCCGCCGAACGGCTGCTGGCCGACGATCGCGCCGGTGCACTTATCATTGATGTAGAAGTTACCGGAGGCGTTGCGCAGGGCATTTTCCATCTTGACGATCGCCGTGCGGTCCTGCGCGAAGATCGCGCCGGTCAGAGCATAGGGCGAAGCGCTGTCGCAGACGGCGAGCGTCTCATCCAGCTTGTCGTCATCATAGACGTAGATCGAAACGATGGGGCCAAAGATCTCCTTGACCATGGACTCATACGTCGGCGTCTTGCAGCGGATGATCGTAGGCTGAATGAACCAGCCCTTGCTGTCATCATAGGTGCCGCCGGCGATGAACTCGCACTCGGGCGAGGCTGCGGCGCGGTCAATGTATCCCTTGCAGGTCTCAAAGGAGGCCTTGTCGATCACGGCCGCCATGAACGTGTCGAACTCCTGCACGTCGCCGACCTTCAGCGAGGCGGTGTACTCCTTGAGCAGCGTCTCCACCTCAGGCCAGATGCTCGCGGGAATGAACGCGCGCGAGCAGGCGGAGCACTTCTGACCCTGGAACTCGAACGAGCCGCGGACGATCGCTGCCGCGAGGGGCTTGATATCGGCAGTATTGTGGGCGAAGATGAAGTCCTTGCCGCCCGTCTCGCCGACAAGGCGGGGATAGTTGGCATAGGATGCGATATTCTCGCCGACCTGCTTCCACACGCTCTGGAAAACGGCGGTCGAGCCGGTGAAGTGGAAGCCTGCCATCTTGGGGTGGCTGACAACGTACTGTGCCATATCGCCGCCCGTGCAGGGAACGAAGTTGATGACGCCCGCGGGCAGGCCGCACCACATCAAAAGCTTCATGTAATAGTAGTTGGACAGCACCGCCGTGCGGGAGGGCTTCCACAGCGCCACATTGCCAACGATCGCCGGGGCCGTCGCCAGGTTGCCGCCAATGGACGTAAAGTTAAACGGGGTGATCGCGCAGATAAAACCATCAAGTGGACGGTAGTCCTGACGGTTCCAGATGCCCGCCTCGCTCGCAGGCTGATCCTTGAAGATCTCCTGCGCGCTCCACACGCCAAAGCGCAGGAAGTCGGCAAGCTCGGCAATATCGATCTCCGCCTGGAACACGGTCTTGGACTGGCCAAGCATCGTGGCGGCGTTCAGCACCTTGCGGTAGGAGCCGGTGATCATATCGGCGGCCTTCAGGAAAATGGCGGAGCGGTGCTCCCAGGGCATTGCTTCCCAATCCGCCTTCGCGGCGAGGGCGGCGTCGATGGCCATCTTGAGCTCTTTCTCGCCGGCCATGCAGCACTCGGCGATGACATGCTCATGATCGTGCGGCATCGTCACTTTGATCGTGCGGTCGGTCCAGACCTCCCTGCCGCCGATGATCAGGGGAATCTTAACGATCTCGGAGGACTGCTTTGCAAGCTCGGCTTTCAGCTCGGCGCGCTCGGTGCTGCCGGGAAGATAGCCCTTAAAGGGGTCGTTTGCGGGTTTGGCAATGGTGAAATATGCGTTCGGCATAATGATCCTTCTTTCTGTATTTTATAATTTTGAATTACTTATCGACATTTTTTACAGCAGGCTCTTTTCCGCGAGGAGCTTGTCGATGAGGTTTCTCGTCTCCTCGGTGGGCTCCGTCGGAATCGGCGTGCAGGCGTAGCCGCCGTTCAGGCCCAGACGGCGCATGGCATACTTGATCGGGCCGGGATTTGCTTCCTTGAAGAGTGCCTTAAAGAGCGGCAGATACTCGAGAAGCAGCTTGTTTGCCTTAGCTTCCTGGCCGCTCTTGGCGTACTCGTAGAGCTGCACCCACACCTTCGGCAGCACGTTCGTCGTTGCGATGATGCCGCCGCGCGCGCCGTAGGAGAGAACGCTCACCGCCAGGAACTCTTCGCCGCTCAGGATCGAAATACGTTCGCCCACGCGGCGGATGAGATCAATGTTCTGCCCCAGATCCGGCGAGCACTCCTTGATGCCGACGACATTCTTGCAGGTATCGACGACCTTCTCGACCGTTTCGGGCAGCATATTCACGCTCGTGCGGTAGGGGATATTATAAAGAATAATGGGAACATTGACGATCTTGTCGATGCGCTGGAAATAATCGAGGATGCCGCTCTGCGAGGGGCTGAGATAGTACGGCGTCAGAACGAGCAGCGCGTCCGCGCCGATGGCCTCAAACGCCTTGCAGGCCGTCACGCACTCGCCGTAGCCCGGCTCAAGAACACCGGCAACCACGGGAACGCGCTTTTTTGCCGCGTCGATCGCGATCCGCACCGCCTCAAGGCGCTGCTCACGCGTCAGGGCCGCGTACTCGCCGGTACCGCCCAACATAACGATGCCGCGAATACCGGATTCGATCTGGAACTCGACGTGCTTGCGCAGTGCCGGTTCATCGATCTCAAACTCTGCCGTCAACGGTGTGACGAGCGCCGACATAATTCCTTCGAATTTCATTGTCTTCCCTCCTATGTGTTCTCACATTTTATTTTCTACATTAAGCCTTATCGACAAATATCTTATAAGACTATCTTGATTATATGAGCACCTTGACAAAAAGTAAATTTCATAATATTACCATAATCTGTGAATTAAATTCATACCCGCTGATAAGTCTCCCATTGTCCTGTCATAAAACACGGCAAAAAAGGGCACGGCCTGTTGGCCGCGCCCTTTGTCTGCGCTTTGCGAAAGAGCCTTTTTTACAGGTTCTTCTCGTAGCTCTCGATCATCTTCTTGACCATCTGGCCGCCGACAGAGCCGGCCTCGCGGGAGGTCAGATCGCCGTTGTAGCCCTGCTTGAGATTGACTCCCATTTCCCTTGGTGTGTATTCACCACAAAAACTCAGTTTTATTTTGAAGTCAATACACACCAAGGTGGTTTGATGTTTTTTGACCTCTTAAAGATTTGCTACCCTTGTTACATTCCGTACAGGATCTTTTGCGATTTCTCCAATAAAGCGGTAAAAGATACGAATACTTTGCCGGTAGGGAGTTCGCGGCCCAGCAATCGTTAAACCGTCTGGCAAGATTTTTTCACCAATTTCTATTCGCTCTATGAAGGTATGAAGAATATCTCGATCTAAAGTTTCGATATGGGAATAGCGTCTGGCGAGGTCAAAAAACAAGTCATACGCATCGCGGATATTGCTTTCTTCCGAAGTATCCTCAATCAATCTGTCACGCTGTTCTTCAAGCTCCTGACGCTCTTTTCCAAATCGCTCCATCATTTGATCCAGTAATTCATCACTTAAATTTCCGGCTGCGTTATCACGGTACGCTCGTTCAATCATCTTGACAATACGCTTCAGTCTTATTTCTATATCGGCTAATGACTTTTCCCTGTCCTCGCCAATCCCAAGTGAAGCATTGGATTGTTGAACAGCTGCCTGTGTGATGGCCTCAATATCATCGTCATCAAATGATAGCAACTCGTTCAGATCCCGGCGAATGATCTCCATTAGGTCATCGTATCGTATTCTTGCTCCATGTTCACAGCGATTTCTTGTTCGACTTGTCAGATTGTTACAAACAAGATACCAATACTTCGCTCGTTCACCCTTATAGACCGAACCGCCGGAGCACATTGCCGTGCCGCAATGTGCGCAGTATGCGATCCCGCCAAAAATACTGTGGCGAAATGCAGGGTTGGCCGCATGGGACTTTGTGTTTTCTCCGAGGAAATGTTCTGCTCGGTCAAATTGCTCTTGTGTCACCAATGGCTCATGGGTATTTTCTGTAAAGCACCAATCTTCCTGTGGAATAGAGATTTTCTTTTTGGACTTCACATTGACCTTACGGGTTTTTCCAAGTACGGTGTGTCCCAAATAGACGCGATTTCGCAGGATACGCTTAACCGTAGTATAGTTCCAGTAGTCTGACGCTCTGGATGCTCCCTGTGGGGTGAATTTATCACGATATTCAACCCTGTATTTCAAAGGCGGGATGATACATTGTTCGTTCAGCTTGTTTGCAATCGTCCGCGTTGAAAGTCCCGTTGATGCCCATTCAAAAATCTGTCGGACGATTGGTGCTGTATTTTCATCGGGAACAAGCTGGTCGGTGGTACGCTCCGCTTTTTTATAGCCGTATGGCGGACAAGCTGCATACTTGCCCTTCTTCCGTTTCATGTCTAACGTCTGCTTGACTTTTCTGGAAGTATCACGCAGGTACACATCATTCATGGCAAATTGGAACGGTGCCATCAGGTTGTCTCCCATGGAGTCAAAGTCATTACCGGGAGCCAGATAATGAATACCGTTTTCAGGGAAAAAGCGTTCTGCGTAGTAACTTGATTCCGTCATGTCACGGCCAAGCCGGGAAAGGTCTTTTGTAATGACCATATTGGCCTTTCCGGTCGAAAGATGATCCAGCATCGCTTGAAAGCCAGGGCGCTCAAAATTGCCGCCAGAATAGCCATCGTCTACAAATTCTTTTACGATGATAATATCGTGCTTTTCACAATAGTCCCTAATGATTGCACGTTGATTTGTAATGCTCTCGGACTCGTTTTTATGTTTCTTTTCCTCATCGGATAAGCGGCAGTAAATATCAGCGAGTTTGATGTGGTTCCGCATGATGTCCTCCTTTCTGGAACCACTCATTTACACTAATATTATACCATTTTCTTTCCTGAGTGGTCAAAAAAATCGACTTTTTTAGCCGTGGTAATGATTTCCTCCGCCACCACTTCTTGCGGCGTTTTGTTGCTGGTAAACACTCTCTCGATTACATAGGTTGCAGCTCCAATTTTGTGTTGCTTTTCTTGCTTTTCCAAGGTTGCACCTCCCTAAAAGCATTATTTCCATCTAAAAACAATTTAACCGGGCAGTAGGGCTGCCTGGCACTTTTTTTCAGTCTAAAATCGACAAAAACCGCGCCCTCATGCAGGCGCGGCCTTTGATGTAGTTTTGTTTGTTGGCAGGTACATTTCAGGAACATATTGGACGGTGCTGGCACACCTTACACGGGAATTTCACCCCCTGCGGTTCTCACAGGTTGTCCCCTTTGCCTGCGACGGCCCACGGCCTTTCAAGGCCGTTTCAACGCTCGGACTGAGGCTGGACAATCGTATCTCCCCGATATGCGGGTCATCGCCCCCAAGCCAGCCACGGCTTGTTTGTGCGCGGAAGGCTGCTCCCCCTATACCTCCTCTCTCAAGTTGGGATCATGGCCTGCTCAATCCCGCACGGCTTTCCTTTCGGGCGCATATCGGATGTATCCAATAGACCTATTCAATTCTCGGACTGTCGCCAGCCCGCACAGATGCACCGTTGCCGATACATTCGTGCCGAATGGCGGTAGTGTCGAAATCTGTCTCAAATTGAGCCACATTTCCGGTGACAGGCAAAAGAGAAAGGCGGCAGCGCCGCCTTTCTCCCTGTCGGTCAATTTCGCAGGTAAGCGGCCAGAATGTCGATAAACTGGGAATTGGTCGGCGGCTGTCGCAATTCAGCCCCGGCAATTAGGTTCAAAAAGCTGTGGTCAGGATAATTCCAACAGCTCTGAATGAGCGTGCGGAGATTGCGCTCGACGCAGCTGGGCGTGGTCTGAAAATGCGCCGCCGTTTGTGCATAGAGGCGCTTGGTAATAAGAATCATATTCTCCGGCTGATCCCGAACTTGCTCCACCATGTAGACCGCATAGCGGAAACCCGTCAGTTTGCCGCTCACACCGAGAAGCCGCAACAGGCGTTCGGCATCCAACGGGGTCTGCGAAGCGTCTCGTTCATACTCAGGCACATAATAAACTAAAGGCATTTGATACCCCTCCTGTTAGAAATTAGGATAAGAACAGAGAAAGGGCAGCAGGGGCGGGCCTCTCGGCCAGCGGTAGGTCTTGGCACAAGACCTCTGCTATGCTGGAACTAAATCCAGCCGTTAGGGGTACCCCAATTTTCTGTTTTCACTGTAAAAGTGAGATGGCGGGGGAGCGTTGTGTGAATGGTCATCAGGTCAAAATTCCTTGTAAACATCCGTGTCCTCCGTTAAGTAAATCATACACGATAAATGCCGTTTTGTGTCATACAATCGCTCTACAATGCCCGGCGGTAATCGTCTGATTTTGCTCGATTGCAGTCGAATTTTGAACTTTTTGACGATATTATAGAAAAACCGCAAGGCAACTCCATAGAGGAGCCGCCTTGCGGTTAAAACAATATTTCTTTGGCTATTCCACGAACACTCGTTCGGGACTCAGCTTACTTGCCCTGATAGGCTCTGAAAAGGAAAGTAACGATTTGTGCGCGGGTACAGCTATTGTCCGGCCCGAACAGCCCATCACCAATGCCGTTTGTGACGCCGTTCTCCACCGCCCATGCCACAGCGTTTGCATAGTAGCTATCGGTAAGAACATCGCTGAACTCTGCCTTGCTATCGACCAGCTTACCAATGGCACGGAACAGGAAAGTCACGCTCTGGGCACGGGTGCAGGTGGCGTCAGGACTGAATTTGCCATCGCCCGTTCCTGTGGTGATACCGTTTTCTACCGCCCATGCAACCGCCTTTGCATAATAGGCATCAGTGGACACATCGGCGAAACTGCTCATAGCCTTGGGTTCGGGAGAACCGGCAGCACGCCACAGGAAAGTGACGATCTGTGCGCGGGTGCAAGGCTGGTTCGGCCCAAAGAGGCCGTTGCCAATACCGCCGGTGATGCCCTTTTCCTGCGCCCACTTCACAGCCTCATAGTAATAGGCGCTGGTGGACACATCGCTGAACGGGCTTGTCTCAACTTCCTTGACAAAGGTAGCATTAACCTCGACCTTGCTGGCGGGCATGGTAAAGGTATATTTGCCGTTGCCCTTATCGGTCAGCTTGAGTTTATTGCCGCTGGCGTCCATGACGGTGAGGCTATCCAACTCGTAGCCCTTATCGGGGGTCACGGTGATGGTCACGCGGTCGCCCTTGGAGGCGTTCTTGGGGCTGACGGTCACATCGCCGTTCTTGGTGCTGGGTGCGGTCACTGCATAGCTGCGACCGGAACCGGAGGAATATCCGCCGGAGGACGGACGGGTCAGCTTTGCAATCGTCTCCGCTTCAACAGTGGTTTCCTGTGTACCAGCCGCATCCTTAAAGACCTTGCCACAGGTCTCGCAAGTGTAGTACTCATGGTTGCCGGTCTCTGTGTAAGTCGCAGCCTTGGCCTCGGTCTTCTTCAGGATGGGGTGTTGCTTGCTGCTCTGCTTGGACAGTGCCGTGTTATAGGCGGTCAGAACCTCTGCTTCGGTTGTTGCATCAGCAATCTTGCTGGATGCCGTGTCATAAGCGGACTTGGACAGTGTGTAGGCTGTGTCGCCGAGGACTGTCGAGCTGCCGTTGTTATAAACCGTATCCAGCAGGAACTTCACATAGGCTTTCACAGTGGCAAGCAGGTTGGCCTTAGCCGCTGCCAGAGCAGCTTGCGCCTCGGTTTCGGTCTTTGCAGCCCAGATGGCGGAATAGCCATCTGTCATCGCCTTCTGAATGTCCGGGGCCTCGCTGTACTTCATGTCAGAGCCGGGAACGGTGGCAGAACCAAGGCCGGTTTCCTCGATGTAGGCTCTCCATGCGGCGGCGACAGCATCTGGAGCATACGCATTTGTGTAGGTGATGACGCCAGTCTCAGGATTTACCTCCGCAGTCTGCGTTGTCGCAGCAGCATTATCCACTGTGCAGCCAGCAAAAGCGATCAGGCCAGTGGCCGTGATCCTACCGCCAGCAGTCAGCACGATGGTATGATCCTCAGAGCTGCCAAACGTTTCTACCGTAATACCGCTTGCAAGCGTCAGAGTCGTCTCACTCTTGGGCATTGCCAGCAGGCTCAGCGTATCACCGGCGACTGCTGCATTTGCTGCCTCAGCCAGAGAATCGTAATAGGTGATGGTGTTGTTATGCTTGACATACGCATAGGTCAGCTGCTTCATACCAGCTGCTTTCGTAACATCGACGAGCTTATGGTAGAACGCTTCTTTATGGTTATCGAAAGTGCCGTGATCGAAGTCCGCAGCAGATTTTCCGGTCAGCATCTCATACATCATGATAGCATTGATGTAATCGCCTTCGCCGTTCAGGTGGGTAATATCAGGGTTGCTTCCATTGGTCGGATTCGGGTTACGCAGAAGATCGCCGCCGTCAGCGTTCAGGTAAGTCAGGCGGGCATTCTGGATCAGCGTGCTGGCAGGGATCACATGCGCTACAATGCTAGCTAAGCCGTCATCCGCGCCGTTCACATAACGCTGCCATTGCTCGGTCAGAGTTTCGACGGGGTCTTTGTTTGCCAGATAACGGCAGCTGTAAACATGGTACAAGCTGACTTTCGCCAGCGGCGCATATTTCAGAATATACTCTTTCAGCGTCGTCAGGTTCTGATCCTGGCTGAGTTTGCCATTACCGTTGCCGCCGGCCGGCTCATTCTTACCCCATGCCTCGATCACAACGTAATCCCAATCTTCCGCTTCAATGCCTTTGCTCAGCGGATGGTTGTTATAGCTGTCGTTGCGAATCGTATTTTCTTTATAACCAGAGAATCCATCCGTTGCTGGATCATAGCTGATCTTGCCTGCATTGATTTTGGTAACATAACCATTGAGGTTACCAGCTTCGCTGCCAAAATAATAGTTGGCGATCATTGCGTCGGTTGCACCAAGTCCCTGCGAAATATTCTTCAGGTAGCCAGACAATGCGCCAAAGTAACTATTACCGATCAGCAGGATATTCAGATTCTTGCTGCTGTCCACTGTGATCGTGGTATTGCCCTGAGACTGGAGATTCTTCTGCGCGTCAGGTGCAACAGGAGAAACCTGAATCGTCATGGTCTTTTCGGCAGAAGAGGCCGTACCAAATGTGTTATCTGCCACGGTTGCTTGTTTCGGCAGATACAGCTTTGTCAGATTCGGGCAGTTGACAAACGCGCCTGCACCGATGTTCTTAAGACTGGAAGGCAGCTCCACTTCACTGAGAACCGGCATATCGGCAAACGCATTTGCACCAATTCCAGTAATACCATAGCCAAGTTGTACTTTGGTGATGATGGACTTGTAAGCGGCCCAAGCAGGTGCGCTTTCGGCAGTAATATCAAGAATGGCCGCAGTCTTTCCGTCTGCGCCGAGGACATCGGTCGTATCCGTATCTGCCACGTCAACTTCAATGGTCAGAACGCCGCCCTCGATGCTCCAGCGGTAGCCGTCGCAAACACCGAAGGTTCCCAACGCGGAAGTTCCATACTTTTTAAGCCACGCCTTCATCGCGTCAGAGGAGGTCAGGAACTGTGTGTCTTTCAGACTGGCAACGATCTTGCCTTCCTCCGTTGCAAAGGCACTGTCTGCGACCTTCGTAACGCTGCCATCTACATTGACGGTTTTCAGGTTTCTCAGAGCGGCAAAAGCATTGTTCCCGATTCTGGTAATGCCATCCTGCACCACCAGCGTTTCAACATCACGGCTGCTCCAAGGTGCTGCATCAGCAGAGTCATAATCTCTGATCGCGCCGCTGCCAAGCACCGTCAGGGTCTTGCTGTTCGCATCATAGACCCAAATTACTTCAGACGAGTACGGCGCGACACCGCAGGCACCCAGATCCGTGTGGGTGGTGACATTCTGATAAGTTTTTCCATCTCTGTTCAGGGCCGCGTATGCAACAGACCCTTCCTTTACATGGACGGTGAACTTGTCTGTGGTGGCATAGACAATATTGCGGTTATATTTGCCGCTTGTAGCATTGTCATCATAGGGAATGTCCTCCAAATTGGGATTCAGAATATAGACGTCTGTCGCCTTATTGCCGCCAAACCCCCAGCCGACGGATGTAACATTCTCCGGAATGATACACAACTCGCCCGCATTTTTAGAGCCGCCATTCAAAGCTCCGCCGATTTTCGTTACGCTATCCGGCACACGGAACTCCACCACGCCACTCGGCCATGTCTTGGCCATATTGAAAAGGTACGCGCCGGTATCCGTGATGTCATCGGCCCAGACGATTTTCTTGAGATACTGAATGTATGGCCCGAATGTATTCCAGTCTTTTTCAGGGATCAGACCTGTTTTGGGATCCTTTGTTGGATAGGTTTTTTTATACATCTCAAACCACGGATAGGCAGTGTTGTCGCCCCGATAACCCTTGATACTGGGGACAACGGTATTTTTGTCCGTGGGATAAATAGTCAGGACACCGTCTGCCTTGCTCATTTTCGCAGCAATTGTTGTGTCGCCAATATATTCGTTGAAATACAGGTCATCCGACTGCGGGAGCGGCAGGCGACCCTGCGCATCCGGCTTAGCAAACGCAGTATCCGCAACCTTAACGTTGCTATCCAGCGTTACATTGTCCTTCGTGATCTTTTTGAGGCTTGCGAAAGCATACGCACCGATTTGGGTAATTCCTGCATCGACTGTAACAGTCTCAACATCGTAATATGCCCACGGTGCGGCGTATGTAGAAGCATAATCCCGCATCGCGCCGCTGCCCTTGATCGTCAAGGTTTTTGTGGACTCATCATAGAGCCAGAACACCTCAGACGAATACGGAGCAACACCACAAGCCCCCATATCTGTATGCGTGGTGACATTCTGATAAGTTTTTCCATCTCTGTTCAGGGCCGCGTATGCATCAGACTCTGCCTTTACATGGACGGTGAACTTGTCTGTGGTAGCATAGACAATATTACGGTTATATTTGCCGCTTGCAGCATTGTCATCATAGGGGATGTTCGTCAAATTGGGATTCAGGATATAGACATCCTTTGCGCTGTTGCCGCCGAACCCCCAACCGAGAGACGTAACGTTCTCCGGAACAACGCACACCTCACCGGCGCTTCTCAGGCCGCCATTCAGTGCGGCGCCAATGATCGTCACGCTGTCCGGAATCTGGAATTCCACTGCTGTCGAGGGCCATGGTTTGGCCTCATTGAAAAGATACGCGCCGGTATCCGTGATGCCTTTGTCCCAGACGACTTTCTTCAGATTTGCCAGCTGCGTAGTCGTCCCGTTCCAGTTGCTACCGCTGATTGCCGGATCGCTGAAATCTTGTCCATAGACCTCATTGAACCAAGGATATGCCGTATTGTCTTTGTGCCAGCCGCCGATGCTGGGAACCACTGTATCCCGTGTTGCGGAATAGGTGGGGTAGATGGTCAGAACACCATCGTCTGTCAGCTTGGCAGCAATATCGGTCGTACCGATATAGGCATGGAACAGCTCGTTCACGGCCTTGGTCAGCACTCTGCGTCCGAGAGCGTCAACGTCAGCGGAATGATCAATGCCATTCTTTTTCAGCCATGCTGCGAAGCTGCTGTCTGCGTTGAAATTGAACGAGATCGAGGCAAGCGGTGTCGTGCCAAAAGGACTTGCGGCATTTTCTTCGATTTCCACGCTGGCCGGAACAGTCACCTCATTGAGCTGGTTCAACCCAGCAAAGGCGTCCGTGCCGATGCTCGTCACGCCAGCACTCAGAACGACCTTCGTGATCTGATCTGCGTAAGTATTCCACGGTGCAGGACTTGCAGAAGTATAGTTCTCCATTTTACCGCTGCTGCCGTCCATCGCAGTGATGGACAGGGTATTGCCCTGCACCGTCCAGACCAGCTCAGAGGAATAGCCTGCATCCGCACCGCAAGCGCCGATGGCGTCCACCTCCACCAGATCCATATTGGTGATGCGGCTTTCCTTCGACAGCTTGGAATCCTTGACAGTGTAGACTGTGGTATTGGTAGTCGTTCCAAATCTCGGTGCATTGGCGACCACCGAGATTTCCGGATCTCCAAGCACGTAGAGACGGCTTACTTTTCTGAACAGACGGGTAGACAGCTGCGCTACATTGGCAGGAACTGCAATATCGTCAGCTTCCAAGCTTAGGAACGTCGAGTGATCAATTTGCGTGAGCGAGTCGGGCAGATGAACATTCAAGGTGGAATTGAACGTAGCAGTGGTAATATAAACTTTGCTGTCATATCCCGTTACGTTCTTCCAGAAAGCATATCCGCCGATGTTCGTGATACCATCGCCAAAGCGGACAGAAGATACCGCCTTGTCGCCCAGCTTTTCCGTGTTCCACGGCCGCATGGCAACGCTGTTGTCTGCCGGTGCCCAAAAGTCATCATTATAGCGGGTATAGGTTGGAAGCGCGCCAGTACCGCTGATCACCAGCTCGTCGCCATTCAGCGTGGCCGTAAACGAGCCGTCTTGCAGACTGACCCCGCTGGCCAGTTCGTCACCTGTGTATACATGGACGAGCCGCTCCAGCCGATCCGCAAGGTCTGCTGAAATCGTACCAGCAGTTTCTGCCGCTTGAATCGCTTCTTTTTTGGCAGATTCCGTTTCAGCCGTATAAATGTTGTTGTATAGCGTTTTTAGAGCCTCAGGAAGTCCTGCGTTGACTTTGATTGACTGCGATTCATTCGAGCCAGTTGTGCTCAAGTAGCAATCATTCTGCTGATTCCACTCAAACACTGTTGTAGCCGTTTCAGCTTCTGACGCAAAAACCACTGTCGGAAAAACGGAGATCACCATGCACAGAGTGAGCAACATGGACAATAATCGTTTTTTCATTAGATTTCCTCCAATTTCGCACAAAATATCTATATAAAGTCTGCCTTGCGGCAGGCATTGATTTTTATGTCTTCCCAGCTCTCGTTCTGCCGGCGCAGACGGGGCAGCCGCAGCGCTGCTTGCCGGTTCTGGGATAAATGGCCGCCTTCCAGACATGGCCGCAGGTACACTGCCACCAAACCTTTCGATGGCTCCCCACAGTCACCATTTCCGGTGTGAGCGCGCCGTTGAGCGTCGGGTGCCATTCCTTTGCCACCGCCGGGTCGAGCGTTGCGAGGTCATTGAACCCTGGCAGCACCTTGCGGTTCGTGCAGTAGGGGCAGCCACTGTTGCTCTGCGCCCGGTACGCTATCACAGCGCAGTAGGCGTGTCCCTTTTCGCACTTCCACCAGACGCGTCGGTTGGAGTTTGGGGATACGGTCTCCGGTGTCAGGCTGCCGTTTTTCTCCGCGTCCCACTGCGCCGCTAACTGCGGAAAGACCGTCGCAAGATCGTTTTCACCGGAGATCACTTTTTTCCCGGCGCAAACAGGACATTCTGTCCGGTTCCGTATTCTGGAAACGGCCGCTGCCTGCCAGCTGTGACCTTTTTTACACCGCCACCATATTTTCCGGTGTGTTCCCGCTAATACCTGCTCCGGGGTCAGCGGTGCGTTTTTTTCCACGTCCCATTCTGATAGCAGCTCCGGAGCAATGGCCGCCAGAGAGTTTTCCTCCGGCAAGACCGCTCGTCCAGCGCAATAAGGACAGCCGGAGCCGCGCACGCGCAATTTGACAGATGTCTGGTAATTGTGGCCTTTCGGACAGCGCCACCAGACAACTCTATGACTTCCCACCGTCACTTGACTGGGGGTCAAAGGAGCGTTTTTCTCGCTGTCCCATTCCTTCACCAAAGCCGGGGCATATTGGGAAAGCACCTTGCTTCTTTCTATGTGTGGGAGACGCCCGGAACAATACGGACATCCAGCGCCGCCTGAGCGGGTATAGACCGCAGTCTGCCAGCTATGCCCGTTCTTGCAGCACCACCAGACTTTCTTATGACTGCCAAAGGTCACGTCTTTCGGAGTCAAGGGTGCATTGCGCTCTAAATCCCATTCGACAAGAAGTTCCGGCCTTTTCTGCGTTGTGCAGAATTCTTGTAATGTCTGTCGGCTCATCCCTCACTCCCTAAAAAAACCGCCTTATCAGCAAAGCCAGATAGAGCGGCAGATCTATGGTGCACAACAGGTCTGTGCAGTCGGCGGTCATAGCGAATTTCGCGCCCAAAAATGCGCCGAATTCATCTGGATTTGCATCCTCGCCTTGCGGTAAGTTTGTCAACGGTATGGAATTGTAGACCGCATCAGTTCGTATGCTTGTGGTCAATAAAGTAGAGGTTTTTAGACATGTAAATCTTGAATATTTTTAAGAGATGATGTATGATTGCCTTGCATAGGGCGTATGAGTTTTCGGCAATATCTGGGTGGCCAAAAACCTCTGCTTTTTTTGACAAAACTCTATTTTTGTCATTTTTATCAAGAATGTTCGCGTACCCAGGACAGAAATGTCTGATGTGATACACCCATTTGCGTTGCCGCCACTCGTGCGGACAGCCTCCCGCTGACCCACAGGGACTTCAATTCATCAAAATTTTCAGGCCGCTCCTTTCTGGGGCGGCCAAATTGTACACCTCTGGCTTTAGCGGCAGAGATACCTTCCGCCTGCCGCTGGCGCGTAAACTCCCGTTCTGTCTGCGCCACATAGCTAAGAAGCTGAAGGACAATATCCGCTATCAATGTACCAGTGAGATCTCGGTTTTGATGTGTGTCCAGCAGCGGCATGTCCAGAACCACGATAGCGGCTTGCTTTTCCGCTGTGATGATACGCCACTGCTCTAAAATTTCATGATAATTGCGTCCCAAACGGTCGATGCTTTTTATGATAAGCGTGTCTCCCCTTTTCAGCCTTCGCAGCAGCCGCTGATACTGGCAGCGGTTAAAATCCTTCCCAGACTGCTTATCCAGAAAAATTTGATGATTGTGAAGCCCCGCCGCCCGCAACGCGATCAACTGACGTTCCTCGTTTTGCTCTTTTGTCGAAACCCTTGCATAGCCGTATTCCATAGATGCCTCCTGATTTTAAAAGTGGATCATCCGTTCCCGTATCCACTTTGGTGTTGCCGGAGCTGTAAAAGCACCAGTTTTCAGTTACATATTATCTCAATGGCACCGGAGACGCTTCGGCGTAAGCGGTAATCCTGGCCGCGTATAAAACACAGAGCCAGATTTGAAGTTTACCCCCCTAATATGACAGTAACGGAACGTTTCACAACGTTCCGCTACGATGTCTCATGGCTGTCTATCATTCTAAAGCATGAGGATGAATAAAATTTTGAATATGCTACTCGCTTTCACGTTTTACACCATTCAGCCATTTCTTTTTCCATGTGTTAGGGTGAATCAGCAGGGTTGGCTTCCCCAACGCAAGGGCATAGGCCATAGCCTTGTCCTCTGCGCTACCGCTGGCAAGTTCAGTGTCATATACGGCCAGCAACATATCAGACTGCTTGACGATCCGCCGATAAGCCATAAGCTGTGCGTTGGGTGTCTCCTGATAGTCTACACAGGAAAGGTCGGTGCAGTCCGCCAGCATATCGAAATAGCGTTCACGCAGCTGCGGTGTCCACTTGGTAGCCTGCTCCTCAAAAGGCGTCACGCAAATAAGGCGCATAGCCTCGTCATTCTGCTTCGTAATATTGACGATCTCCCCAGCATACAATCCCACACCGGGATCGCAGGCAACTTGAAATTCTGTCACTCCGCACTGGCGCAGTTCCATAATGCACTGAGCCAGTTCCAGCTTCATCTGGCGGCATTTAGCATCTTCTTCGTCAAAGCCCCACGGAAACCGCATGGGATGCTGGCCTATGATCGCACAACGGTACTCTTTTTCCATATTCCCACCAGCTTTTATGTAGTCTATTGGCTTACAATTTGTATTCTAACAGCCGCTATTTTTCGCGTCAACAGGAATGTAAGCTATAAGCATACAAAATAAATACTTATAGCGCACAAGTGGAGGCGAACACATGGATAAGAAGCTACTCGGAAAGCGAATCAATATCGCACGCAAGGAACGGGGCTGGACGAGTGAGCGTCTGTCAGAAGCCTGCAACATTAATGCAACCTATCTCCGGCAAATCGAATCAGGAACAAAAGTTCCAAGTCTACAAGTATTTGTTTTGCTGTGTGAAGCATTGAAAGTCTCGCCAACCTATTTGTTGGCAGAAGTTTTACCCAGCATGGAGCTTCAAAACATGGATGTGCTTTTAGAGTTGTGGCAGACTGCCACACCAAGGCAAATTACAATGATTACTTCCATGATTCGGAGCGCGCTGGATGCGTCTAAAGATTAAAAGTGGGCGGGCAGCTGTATAGCTGCCCGCCCGTTTAAGTTTATCGTGTTGCTCGGATCAAGGATTGTGTTTTCAGTAAAAGTGCTGCCAGCGCACGGTGATCTTCCCGCTCCGTCCACCACTGAGGCTTTAGGAATTGAAGCACCTGCTCTGCCCATAGGTAGTCCTGATATGTCAAAGTATGCTGTTCCAATCCTTTGCACAGCCGGGAATAAGAGGAGCGAACCGTATCATAGGTGGAATCACGGTCAACATACCGCCCGATAAATCCACATAAAATGGCCGCTTCTTCCTCGGTATAGTTCTGCATCACGATTTCCCTCCCATCACACGATGGAGCTCAAAACGGTGTTTCGCTCAGACGCGGTTCTGGCTGTCGGCAAGAACCACAGATTTGCCAAGCGGAAATCGATCAGCTTTGCTGAATTGGACAGCGAACCAATGGTGTTGGTTTCCAAAGAATATATGTTTTACGATCAAATCTTACAGCGATGCGCGGAGGCCGGGTTTGTACCGCAAGCCACGTTTACTTCCGCCCAGTGGGATTTACTGCTGGAGATGGTGGCGGAGAATAAGGGCGTCACCATCATTTGCCGACCACTGGTGGAAAAGCTATACAGCGGCCGGGTCGTCTGCGTTCCATTGAAAAAGCCAGAGTTCCCATGGACCTTGAGGTTGATCGCGAAAAAGAACCGCAGTTTTGCCCGGAGCCGCAAAAAGCCTTTGGGATTTCTGCGCGAAAGTGTAAAAACGAAAATGAGAGGGTCCCCACTGAAATACACTTGAATTTCAGTGGGGACCCTCTCATTCGCAGTGGGCGCAGGCCGGATGCGGCAGGCGGCGCGGGAGCTGGTAAAGGCATATATCCACGGTGTGGAAAGCGCCGCGCTGGACGATGTGTTCGAGCTGCTGGCATGGAATCAGGGTATCGGATTTTTCAGCAGCGAGATCGGCCCCTCGGCACTGTTTCAGGCGTACAAGCTCATTAAAAACGGTGAGAAGCAGGGCAAGTCCCGGG
>OIXA01001344.1_pt1 | contig 31612 bp, 31 predicted proteins | sample 1587721 | NCBI WGS metagenome assembly OIXA01 (sample SAMEA3888900, study PRJEB22519) | human gut metagenome | biome: human gut; feature: human-associated habitat; material: faeces | place: Denmark | collected 2013
GAACTTATTCGTGAATTATTCATATTTGTAAAATTAATTTTGAACAGTTACTTATATGATTATCTTAAAGCCAAGCAAACAATAAAGCTACCGATACGAGCACACCGAATATAAACATATTGCGTGCCGTCATTCCAAGCACCTTGTTGAGTTCGGCACCTTTCCTAATGCGTCGCATCTCTGTGAAGGCTCTAATATGGAACGGAATATAACTCGTCATGAGCAATTGCATAAATTGTCCATCGTGCCAATTAAGGTATATGATACCAGCAATAGCCAATATTGTACCTGCCAATCCGAGCAACATATAGAGCAGCAATCCGCCACGCTCGCCTATTCGTACAATCAAGGTGCGCTTGCCTGCACGGCGGTCGTTGTCGATGTCACGATAGTTGTTGACAACAAGCAATGTATCGATGATGAGTCCGCAAGCTATAGACAACACTATCACAGGCCAAGGTATAGACATAAGCGGTGTGGGAGGAGCCACAAGCCAATAGGTCATGCACACGGGAACGAGTCCGAAGAATACAAGTACAAGTACATCACCCAGACCGATATATGAGAATGAGATGGTGTACAGAAAGCAGAACACTACACACGCAAAGCCTACGAGTATCATCTCCCATCCGCCAAAGTACACCAACGGCAATCCCACGGCACATGCAAGGATAGTAGTATAAAGCAAACCGCTACGCATGGCGGCAGCAGTTATCCATCCTTGTGCACACGCTCGTTTAGGTCCAAGACGTTGTTCATCGTCAGTACCCTTCATAAAGTCGAAATAATCATTGACAAAGTTGGCATCTATCTGCATCACCAACGCAAAAAGCATACACAAAACAGCCGGTACAATCCTGACACTACTGCCATACATAGCCACCGCTGCCGAAATGCCAATCATAACGGGCACAGCTGCACCTGTCAACGTCTTGGGGCGTGCTGCAAGAAACCACGCCTTGGCAGAGTTTACCTTTACATTCGATTCTATCATCTTTATTTCATTGAATTTAAATTGAAAACTTAGATTTTATACATTTAAAAGCATCTTGTTTCTTGCAAAATTAACTATAATAGATTAATTTTGCAAGTAAATCATAATATCATTCGCTCATGGATACAAGAATCGTAAACCTCGACCTTATGGAATTTGTCGAGCGCAACATATTGCCAAGATATAACAATTTCGACAAAGCACACAACTTGAACCACGCTAATCTTGTAATAAAGAACTCGCTCGCACTCGCTCTTTCTACTGGTGCCGACATCAATATGGCATATGCTATTGCCGCCTACCACGACCTTGGACTTGAAGGACCACGAGCTATACACCACATATCAAGCGGAAAGATACTTATGGCAGACCGCCGCCTAAGACGATGGTTCAGCGAAGAGCAGATAAAGATAATGAAGGAAGCTGTGGAAGACCATCGTGCTTCGGCTTCGCACGCACCACGCAGCATATACGGAAAGATTGTAGCAGAAGCCGACCGCGACCTCGAACCTGAACATATCTTCCGACGTACAGTTCAGTATGGACTTACCCACTACCCCGAAAAGTGCAAGGAAGAACATTGGGAGCGCTTTCTGCAACACATGGATCAGAAGTATTCGTCGCACGGATACATCCGCCTTTGGATGACAAACTCACCCAACGAGAAGAAACTGAAGGAAATACGCGACGCCCTGAACAACAAGGATGCGCTAAGAAATACATTCGAACGTATATTCAATGAAGAGAATCAAGAGTAAGAATGCGGAGGTTATGGTAAGAACGCCATAGCCTCCGCATTTTTATTACAAACGGTTCTTCTCAGTATTGCCTGCACCCGTGCCCTTGTACTTGCTCTTTGCTGTATTGAAGTTGTACGACAAGGTCATACCCACACAGCGCGTATAGCCATAACAATCTTTTGTCATTACATTATGGTTGCCATACATTGTCCAACGTTCCTTATCGGTCTTGAACAAGTCGTTGGCATAAACGCCTAATACAAGAGCGTCGTTGAGAAACGACTTAGTGAACTTCACGTCTACTTGAGCGAACTGTTTGGAATATTGAAGATCATAAAGTCGGCTTGTTTTATATCGCATATTCAGGAAAGCCTTCAGCGTAGACGTTATATTGAAACGATTGTTCAGACGGAAATTGAAGCACGGTCTGTTTGACGGTTTGTTGATATCGAAACCGTCAATACACAAGAACGACTGTGTGTAGTCAATCTCTGCCATAGGATTATACCAACCGAAACGTGGCGAAGCCACTATCGACACATACACGTCCTTACTATGATTGAAGTTGACATTGCGCAGAAATACGATGTCCTTGCCTTGGTAGAGCGTTGCAATCCACACCATAGGTTTGTCGATATAGTTGTAGCCGGCATTGAACGACAACCAATCGTACACCACATTCAAGTCCACATTATTTATTATACATGGACGGATATATGGATTTCCACCCTCATAAGTATAGCGGTTGTCATACTGCACCTCATCACGCAGACTGTTATAGCTGGGTCGCTGAGTCTTGCAGGTATAAGCAAGTTGCAATGCCCATTTACCACTATTCCATGACATGGAAGCAGAAGGGAACCAATCGGAATATCTACGACTCGGCTCAGCCTGCCATCGACCAAATGAATAATAATCTGACTTTACATGCTCGTATCTCACACCTGCATTTACCGAGAAGTCGCCAAACTTCAAGCCATACTCAGCAAAGCCAGCAATGTTCTGTTCCTCTATCTTTGTATTCGACGCAGCGACATATTGTTCGGCATTAGTATATTCGCCCCGAATACGTGATGATGTAAATTCGGTGCCTACGCTTAGCGTTCCTTTCCAAACGGGGTAAGACAGAATGAGTTTGGCAGCAGTCATGTCACTATGCTGTCTGTTGCGTGTATGCACGTCGCGACTCTCAATATCTACGCTGCTCTCTTTGATTGACATCGTCCTACCTTTCTTTTTCCAGAAATAAGTAGCGTTGAAGTCCACACCCAACTTGCCTATCTTACCCACATAATATGCATTGGCATTATGTGTAGGACTAAAGCAATCCCTCATATTGGCTGCTTCGTTTACGAATGCTGTTTGCACCCCGTCTTCCATTATCTTCTGATAAGAGCCGGTCATCTCTCCTTTGCCCAAACCCGACTGATTTTCGTAGCTCAATCCAAATGTATTGTCATCATCTATGGAATAAGCAAAGCCAGCCTTAGCACCGGCTCCTTTTGAACGATACTTAAGCGGTGCTGCCTGTTCAATGAATATATTCTTCGTACCATTGATTTCGTTAGACAACACATTATCCTCACCTCCGGGTGTCGTTGCCCCCCATAGTTCACCAAATACTTCTACCTTATTAGTACGATATGTTGACGACATGTATTGCGAGCCACCCCACCACTTGTTGAACTTTGTAGTAGTATAATTCTCGCCACTCCATCCTTCGCCCTGACGGCGAATTGTATTGATACGTATTACGGACTTAACCTCTGCATTATATTTAGCACCTGGTGCGGTGACAATCTCTACATTCTTTATATTATCCGACTTAAGTTGATGCAGTTCGTTGAGATTTCTCACCTGTCGGTTGTTGATATAGATAAGCGGCGAACCTTTGGCAAACACATTCACCGTTCCATCCGAACTGACATCAACACGAGGCAACTCGCGCAACACATCAGTTGCTGTACCAATCTTGTTAAGATCGGAGTGTTCTATATCAACAAGCATACCCTCCTGTCCCAACTTTATGTTCTCGCGCATGGCTTTTACCTTCACGCCTTTAAGGTTTATCGTGTTCTCATGCAGCACGATTGCTCCTATCATACCGGTATTGTATGAATGGAATGTAGTCTGATAGCCCACACAACTCACCCTTACTATTGCCTTACAGGCTTTGCTGGGAATCACAAACTGACCGTTCTCGTTCGTCACACCGCCATTTATCAATGAAGAGTCACCCACATTAAGCAACGCTACATTGGCAAAATCTATCGGGCGATTATTGCTGTCAACTATGCGACCAATCATTTTTGTAGATGACTTCTGCGTGCATTCCACGAATATATTGTCGCCATCTATCGTCATCTTCATCGGATAGAAACCTATGATTTGCCTGATGGCATCAGGAGCGGTTCGCTTCACCACATTAGTGGTAACCGTAAAGTCCTCCAACTCATCATATATGAAATTGATGTGATAATCCTTTGTGCTCTTGGCAAGGACGGTGAGAGCTTCCGACATCGAAGTGTTGCGGAAGTTGTGGGTGATGCGTTGGGCATAAGCAGAGTGAAGAGAAATACTCATCAAGCCCACGAGCAATATAACGTATCTTAATCTTTTCATCTTATTCCACTATTAGGGTTTGACCTTCACGACGAATGTTCACTTTCTCGAAATGATTCATCAGTGTGATGATATCATCTATGCTCATATCCTCCCTCAGTTGCAGGAATAGACGGATATGGCGAACCGACTCGTTCTGATAAGTCACCTTAAGATGGAAATGCTTGGCTATAGGGGTCAGGATATTCTGAAGCTCAGCGTTTTCATAAACCAACGGGAACTTGGCAATACTTGCAGAATCTGACTTTTCTTCTATGTTAGCTTTCCGAGTGAAAGAAACCTCCAGCACAGAATCATTGTCTGCTGCCATGAGTTCGGTATTGTTCTTGTCTGATGTCTGACGAGAAAGCAAAGCCAGATGAATGGCTGCAAAGGCGAAGCCTGAGACAACAAGGACTGCAGCAACGGCTGCCACCTTTCTCATCGGACTCCAAGGAGAAACCGCTTTGGTACTGTTCTGCTTTTCATCTTTCAGATTCTTCCATTCAGCCTCAATCGAAGGCATCTTCATTTCTTCATTCGACTTGTCGAAATCAAGTGCCTGTCTGGTTTCAACCATCTGCTGATAGAGTTCTTTCACTTCCTCATCGCCCAAAAGTTCAGCCTTTTGGGCTTCGGAATACCTTTCAGGATGCTCCAAGAGTTCGAGGAGCATATTCCATTTCTGAGAATCTATACTATATAATTCTTGTTTCATTTTCTTTTCTTCATTTTAGGGTTTCTATTGTAAGGACGTCTTCATACAATAGAAAAATCGTTATGCTACTTTCCTTTCAACTTTTCTCTGAGCGTTCGCAAACCTTTCACGATGTGCTTGTTCACAGCCGAGATGCTGATGCCCAGTTCTTCTGCCGTATCCTTATACGACATGCCTTCACGATAGCACAATCGGATAACGGAAGCGGTTTGATTAGTCAAGTCGTTGTCGATGCAATCCACCGCTGCTTGCCATCGTTCTTCCAGGCGGTAAGGCTCTTCCTCCGTCAGTTTCTCTTCCGAGAGAGGAAGAAGCAGCTTAAGCCTTTCATCCCGTTTCTTCTTGGTTATAATATTGATGCAAGCATTCTTCACGCTCCGCATCAAGTAAGCCTGGTCAGGAATCAGCTGTTTGTCCCACAACCTTGAGAACACGTCGCTCACCACATCCTTCGCCACATCGTTGTCATGTAGCAAGGCAAAGGCTAAGCGATACATCCGTTCGTAATGGTCGTGAAACAGCTGTTCCATTTGCTGTTCATTATCTTCAGTCATTACGTCATTTTCTTCTTGTTTCTACTCTAATAGACATACTTTCCGTAAATCAATCACCCCTAAAATGAAGAAATCTTCATGTTTTCTTTTTGGAAAACATTGTTGCCTATTTTAGGCAAAGATAATAAAAAAGATAGGTTATTATGCTTAAAAAAATATAATAACCTGATTGTTTTTCTATGTTTATTTGGTCGTATGTGTCGAAAAGTGTAGCTTTGTGATGATTTTATATGTCAGAAAATGTAGAATTTTTCTGTTATCATATGTCTAAAAGTGTAACATTCTGACATTATCATATGTCTAAAAGTGTAAATCTATGAAAAGAAAGATATATACCCAACTTGTTGAATGGAAGAATCAAGAACATCATAAGCCATTGATATTAAATGGAGTAAGACAATGTGGAAAGACTTATATTCTAAAAGAATTCGGTCTGAATGAATTTGATAATCTTGCTTACGTCAGTTGCGATAGGAATGAGAATCTACATGCTATATATGCAGGCGACTTTGATACTGCAAGAATCATTCGGGGATTAAGTGCTTTGACTGGAGTGGATATAATCCCTGGCAAGACTCTTATATTCTTGGATGAGGTGCAAGCATTCCCACAGGCATTGGAAGCATTGAAGTATTTCTGCGAAGATGCTCCAGAGTATCATATAGTGGTGGCAGGTTCGCTATTAGGTGTTGCCTTGCATGCAGGTGTATCCTTTCCAGTAGGCAAGGTACAGACAATGCGTCTGTTCCCTATGGATTTTGAAGAATTCCTAATGGCTATGGGCGAAGACCAGTTGCTTAAACTAATGTACAGCAAGGACTATGAATTGATGAATGCGTTCCACGAAAAGTTGAAAGACTTTTTGCGCCAATACTATTACGTGGGTGGAATGCCTGAAGTAGTGAAGACGTATGTGGAAAACAGATTGCTAAACCAAGTGCGCACTATACAGAACGAAATACTCTCCAACTATGCCAGCGACTTCTCCAAGCATGCTCCTACGCAAGAAGTGCCACGCATAGACATGGTATGGCAGTCGATATTGGGTCAACTATCTAAAGAGAACAAGAAGTTTGTGTATGGTGTATTGAAGAAAGGTGGCAGAGCCAAGGAGTTTGAACTGGCAATACAATGGTTGGTAGATGCTGGTTTGGTGTATAAGATAACAAAGGTGACTAAGCCGGAATTACCATTGAAGTTTTATGAAGACTTGTCGGCATTCAAGCTTTATCTATGCGATTGTGGACTGATGGGGGCTATGGCAGATACCGCTGCAAAGGATGTGTTGCTTGGCGATAACGTGTTTACAGAGTATAAAGGAGCGTTCACAGAACAATATGTTCTTCAACAGTTACTTGCGTCGGGCATCAATCACATCTACTATTACAGTTCCGATACCTCTCGTATGGAAATGGATTTCCTTGTTCAACGCAATGGTGCCATATTGCCTATAGAGGTAAAGGGCGGAACAAGCATAAAGGCCACTTCATTGCACAACTATCTTATGGAACATCCTGACATATCAGCCATACGCTATTCTATGCTGCCATACCGCCAACAAAAGAACATCACCAATATGCCGCTGTACGGAGTTTTCCTATAATAAAGAACCTGTCGTAATCTCAATAAAAAGATGAGATTACGACAGGTTCTTTATATTTTTCATTGTAAAGCCTTAGCTTTACCGATATAACGTTCTTGATATTCAGATCGTTGCATACGGTTTCATTCTATTGAAAAACATGCACATCGGCATGCACAACGAAATGAACAAAATGGTTTCAAAACTGCACAATCATAAGCATAATATATATTATGTACATCCAATCAAGTGGGCCATAACTCACTGGTTATCAACAAGAAAAAGGGTATATACTCTGAATACTCAGTGTACATACCCTATCATTTGTAGTGGATAGGGGAATCGAACCCCTATGCCAAGATTGAGAATCTTGTATCCTAACCATTAGATGAATCCACCAACAGTAAAATTTTGCTCAAGAGAACAGCGGAAGCTGGGGGATTCGAACCCCCGGTACGGTTACCCGTACGGCAGTTTAGCAAACTACTGGTTTCAGCCACTCACCCAAACTTCCATACGATTAAAGTTTTAACCGGAGCACTGTTTCTCAATTGCGAGTGCAAAGGTAGTATTTATTTTCTATACCGCCAAACATTTCCTGCACTTTTTTCATCAAAAATGTCATTTTTTATGCAAGATCATACCTTTCAGCATTATTTTATGCACTATTCCATGAGTTTATAGTAGTGAGCAGAGGGCGAAATATGCAGTTCGGGATGAAACCAACTGACAAAATCGGCAAGCAGGAAGTCGGGACGGAACGAGATTTGTTCGAAATATGGGTTGGAAATGCTTGGCACACATTCGAGCACATGCCCCTCACGATAAGCCTTTATCATCTTGTAGCCCTCATATTCTGTAAGCAAGCCGTTGCGGTCGAGATTGCCAGCACCACTATTCACGAAAAGCCACCAGTCAGCCGTGGCAGCCTTCTCTATTACTTTCTCGGGCGAAAGAGAAAGCGAACCGCTGTGCTTGTCGTCGGCAAAGACATAATCCACACCGGCATCGCGCAACAACTGTCCCATTGAACTCTCGCCACCTGGACAATACCACACGCCACTCACCACACGTTCTGTTATGACACGCGGACGCAATGCCGACTTCATTGCACGGTCTTTATAGTCGGCATAATTGCGCTTCACCACAGCAAAAAGGCTGTCTGCCTCGTGCTCACGCCCTACAAGCATGCCATAGAACTTCATCCATTCGGCACGCCCCAATGCCGATGTCTCCATATAGTCGGCACACTCTACGAGCGGCACACCGATATTGGCGAGCTGGCCATAGTTGACTCCCTCGAACGGAGTCACGAACAAAGCGTCGGACGATACCGACACTATATGCTCTACAGAAGGCGACATACCATTGCCACAATCGGCAATACGGCCCGCAGCTACAGCCTTGTGCAGATTTGGAAGATTAATATAGTTCAAGTCGCACACACCACTCACCGCATCAGCGGCACCAAGTTCGCCCATCAGATAGCAATGCGGTGCCGAAAACATCACCCCTCTGCCAACTGGAGTGTACACTACTGTGCCATCAATCGCCGACACCTTGGAAGCCATACGGGCAGAGTCCTTGCGACTGACCAATACATAACGATGCAGCACGGCATCCTTACGCCAAGGGTTGGAGAGTTCGGCTGTGGTGTAGCCGTCGTGCTTTACTATAGTGATATGTTTGGCATATTCCATGCGAACGGTATCGCCACCTTGGGCAGCCGAACCGGTACGTTTGCCGCCACATGAAAGAATAGAGAGCAATGCCAATGCCGACGCACATAGACGCAAGCCTGCAAGAAACGAAAAACCTGAATACTGAGACTTCATATATTTACACCTTATTATATTATATAGTATTGACGTTAAACCATACATAAGCGACCCGAAAAAGGAGTCGGAAACGGCAGTTTTCGAAATGTAGTCCTTTTGCACTCCAAAAGGACTACATTAGCTATGCAAAAGGAGTCCTTTTACGCTCCAAAACGAGTCCTTTTGAAGTGCAAAAGGACTACATTTACAAAGTCATATAAAATGAACGATGCAAAGTTACAAACATAATGAAAAATAACACTCAAAAACATTGCAAAAATTTTGGCGTTATTTCAATTTTGATTATCTTTGTGAGCGTAACACAATCCCGGAAAGAACCGCCCATACAAGAGGATGTTCTGACCGGGATTTGTACTGACCTATTAACAATAGAATTTATTAATCTAACCTAACAAAGATTTATGGCAACAGAAAAAAGAAACCTTCTTACTGGAAACTTCAGCAAGAAAAACGCAACCCTTTTCGCTATCGCCGTCCTTGTCACACTGATAATCTGGAACCTTCCGATTGACAGTTTCGGCATCGACGGACTTACAGTAATCCAGCAACGCATCATCGCTGTGTTCGCTCTCGCGACAATACTGTGGGTGACCGAAGCCATCTCACCTTGGGCAACATCCGTTTCGCTTATCGGCTTACTGCTTCTCACTACATCCGACAACGCTTTCCACTTCTTCCGATCGGGAATAGACAAGAGCGAACTGCTCGACCATAGCGCGCTCATGGCAACATTTGCCGACCCAATCATCATACTCTTCCTTGGCGGTTTCATTCTTGCTATTGCAGCCACCAAGTCGGGTCTTGACGTATTGCTGGCACGCACACTGCTCAAGCCTTTCGGACAGAAGAGCGAGAACGTGCTATTGGGCTTCATACTCATCACCGGCGTATTCTCGATGTTTGTCAGCAACACTGCAACCGCAGCCATGATGCTTACATTCCTCGCTCCGGTGTTCAAGGCTCTGCCTCCTGAAGGCAAGGGACGTGTTGCTCTGACTCTCTCTGTCCCAGTAGCTGCCAACATCGGCGGTATGGGAACTCCTATCGGAACACCTCCAAATGCTATCGCACTGAAGTATCTCAACTCACCTACCGGTCTCAACCTCGGCATAGGATTTGGCGAATGGATGATGTATATGCTTCCGCTGACTGTAGTTCTGTTGCTTATCGGCTGGTTCCTGTTGAAGAAGTTCTTCCCGTTCAAGAAGAAAACCATACAGCTTGAGATTGAAGGCGAAGTACAGCACAACTGGCGCACCATGGTAGTGGCTTGTACTTTCATCATAACCGTATTGCTTTGGATTTGCGACCGTTGGACAGGCGTTGGTTCCAATACCGTAGCCATGATTCCTATCGTGGTATTCGCATTCACGGGCGTAATCAAAGCACGCGACCTTGAAGAAATCAACTGGAGCGTCATATGGATGGTTGCCGGTGGTTTTGCACTCGGATTGGCCCTCAATGAGTCGGGGCTGGCAGAGAACGTGATTAAGAGCATACCGTTCGGATCATGGTCGCCGGTAATGATTCTGCTTGCTTCGGGCATCATCTGCTACATATTGTCCAACTTCATCTCAAACACTGCAACAGCAGCTTTGCTCGTACCTATCCTCGCTGTGGTATGTAAGGGTATGGGCGACTCGCTCAACAGCATCGGCGGAACACCTACCGTGCTCATCGGTATTGCCGTGGCAGCGTCTGTAGCGATGACTCTGCCTATCTCTACTCCTCCTAACGCCATTGCACACTCTACCGGTCTGGTAAAGCAGAACGAAATGATGAAGATCGGTCTGACCATGGGTATCATCGGACTCATACTCGGATATTTACTGCTCTTCGTATTAGGCGAGCTGCACGTTTGGTAAAACCTATAGAATGAATATAAACCAAGAAACACTATATGCTGTCGCTCTGACACGCATCAACTACTTCAACGTTGCCACAAGCTTGCAACTTTATCGCAAGCTTGGGTCGGCAACGAACATTATGGAGCACCGCCACGATATTCGGGCGGTGCTTCCTGATGCTACACCACGACTGATTAAGGCTCTCAAGGATATTTCGGATGCCATGCGACGCGCCGAAAAGGAATTGGAATTTGACGAAAGCCACAGAATCAAACCACTTGTTTTCAATGATGACGACTATCCTCAACGTCTGCGAGAATGCGAGGATGCGCCTCTCGTAGTATATTATCGAGGTACTGCCGACCTTAACAAGCAACGTATTATATCTGTTGTTGGCACACGACATTGTACTGTCTACGGACAGGAAATCATAAGCAAGTTCATAAGCCAGTTGAAAGAACTATGCCCTGACGTGCTTGTCGTAAGCGGACTGGCGTATGGTGTGGACATACAAGCTCACCGAAATGCTTTGAAAAACGGATTCGAAACCGTGGGTGTACTGGCACACGGTCTCGACTATCTCTACCCTACCGCACACCGGGATACTGCAACTGAAATGCTGAAACAAGGCGGTCTGCTCACCGAATTCATGACTTCAACCAATGCCGACAAGATAAACTTTGTGCGACGCAACCGAATAATTGCAGGCACTGCAGATGCAACAATAGTGGTGGAAAGCGCTGCACATGGCGGAGGACTGATAACGGCAGACATTGCCAACAGCTATGGACGCGAGGTCTTCGCCTTTCCCGGAAACATAGGAATGCCATACAGCGAAGGATGCAACAATCTTATACGTGACAACAAGGCTGCTCTTATTACATCTGCAGAAGACTTCGTAAAGACAATGGGATGGGAACAGGATGCCAAACTGAAGAAAGCACGCGAAAAAGGAATTGAACGACAGATGTTTCCCGAGCTAACCGATGACGAAACACGTATCGTAAACACCCTGCAACATACCAACGATTTGCAGGCAAATATCATTTCTGTGAAATGCGGTTTGCCTATAAGTACAGTAGCCTCAACGCTGTTCAACCTGGAACTGAAGGGTATTGTCAGGCTTTACGCTGGTGGAGTGTACCATCTTATAGGCTGAAAACAATATAGACAGCGGAAATGATCAGATACAAAAATGTTTATCCGACATTTCGAATGATAGTATTGAAATTCCAATATGTGAGTAAATTGACAGTGCAATCAAATAGGAGACTATGGCGTCCTCGCCATAGCCTACGCAGTCAATTGATTATTTATTATTATCAATTATTTGGCGTCTATCTTGCGATAGCACAAAGCAGCACCTATTGCTGTACAGAATTCAGAATATTGAGGAATTCGGAATTTCACACCATAAAGTCGTTCGGTGGCTGGGAACACACGCTGACATTGCGGAAGGAGAGTGAGATTGCCAATCATAACAAACTCCTTTATACCGCTGCCAAGCGACGACAAAATTGTGGCACTACAAATAGACTGCAATACCATCCATATCAATCCAAGAGCAATGTCTTCGCGCGAGGCATTGCTCTTTGCATTTCCCCAAAGCGAGGCTATGGCATCCATAGGCAAGCCTTGCAGCGGATTGGCACAGATGTCCTTTATAAGCACATTGATATGTGAGATGTCACCTTCCTCAGCAAGTGCCGCTACCTGCTTGATGTCGTCGGTCTTGAGAAGCAGACGCGAAAGACCTTGCAACGTTCCGCCTCCTATACCAATGCCACCAATATGCTTTATGTCGTCACCGTCGCACTTTACGATAGACGTTCCAGTGCCAAGACTGACAACAAGCATACGGTCGAGCTTAGTTTCATATCGTGCACCGAGTCCGTCAGCAACAAACTCCTCTGCCTTATCGGTAGAAAGTCCATATACGGGTTCGTTGATGTAAGCGCTGCCTACGCCCGTAAGCATCACCTTCTCAACATCGCTGAGCTTGATGTGATTCTCATGCAGATATTTGCCGAAGGCTCCATAGAGCGACGTAACGGGGTCGGTGGCACGAATACGTATCGGCGACAACACCTTGCCTTGCTCGTCAATGCCCACAATCTTTGTCGTGCTTATGCCTACGTCAATGCCTATAACTATTCCCATATTTTTGAATTGTTTTAATGATTAGCGTTATTTTGTTTCTTGTAAAGTGCTATTTATATAATGTATAGAAGCTGTTTGCTGCTTCACAGTATTTATTAAGCAGTTCTATTATATATTCTGCTGTGTCGCGCACACACTGTTCATTGCCGTCATATCCATTGACAAGAACAAGCAAATGAGTTGTACTGACTCTTACCTTGGTACGTTCGTGGTCGCTCGTCGGGGTACCTACTCCTCCTATATTGTCACGATATACCGGCAGACCTGCTATGTTTATCATTCCACGACCTATACCTTCGTAAGGTTCGCCTTCACGTCCTATGCCGAGAGTCAACGTTTCTCCACTGAAATGGTCGGCATCAAAGGCACCGATGCTATAACCATACTTCATACTGGCAAGGTTTATCAAATCGACAAGAGTGTCAATCTGATAAAGCTGTTTGCCCTGCAACACACGACGAACAAGAGCCTCGCCCGACGGACGATAGCGCGACGGATCCTTGCCACAAAGTTTGTAGATGCGGCGGGTAGCCTGAATTGACTCCATCTGCTTTAATGATTCTGTAGTGAGCGTGGCACGATACTCTTCGCTCAAAGCGTCAATCTCGCGCCACAACTCGGCTGAATATTCTGTATTCTTTATGTTTGCAGTGATGCAAGCGCCTACAAATACGGGGCAGACAGAATGCATCTCAGCAGAAACCTCAACTTTCATATTTACTTATATTTAATGAATTGCTCTGTTACTTAAAACAACGACAACTGACCATCAGGCTCTACCGTCGGCATTTTGACGTCTTCACTTTCGGCAGAAACCTCGCCTATCATATTAAGGAAAGTTGCTTCGTCAACCAATGGCACTCCAAGTTTTTCGGCTTTCTGAAGTTTTGAAGGTCCCATATTGTCGCCGGCAAGTATGAATGAAGTCTTGCCACTAATCGAACCGACATTCTTGCCTCCGTTCTTCTCAATCAATGCCTTGTATTCGTCGCGGCTGTGCTTTGCAAAAACACCGCTTATAACAATCGACTTGCCCGAAAGCTTGTCGCTCGTCCCTTCAATCTGCTCCTCAGAGAGTTGCATCTGCAGGCCATAAGAACGCAGACGTTCAACGATTTCCCGGTTCACCGGATTGGCAAAATAAGTTATTACGCTCTTGGCTATCACCTCACCGACCCCGTCAATATCCATCAGTTGCTGCATTGTAGCAGCCTGCAAGGCATCCATTGTCTTGAATCTATGTGCAAGCAAACGGGCAGAAGTCTCGCCCACGAAGCGTATGCCGAGGGCAAAGACAAAACGTTCGAAAGGGACCTTCTTCGATGCTTCTATACCATTCACTATCTTTTGGGCTGAGCGTTCACGATTGCCTGCTCCATTGATGTCCTGCACCTGTATCTTATAGAGGTCGGCTATGTTGTGAATCATTCCTCTTCGATAATACTCATCAACCGTCTCCGGACCAAGAGAGTCTATATTCATGGCACGTCGGGCAATGAAATGCTCTATGCGTCCCTTTATCTGTGGAGGACAACCGGTGTCGTTGGGACAGTAATGGGCAGCCTCGCCTTCATATCGCACAAGCGGTGTTCCACATTCAGGACACGTCTTGATGAATTCAACTGGCTGAGCGTCCTTTGGACGTTTTTCCTCTGCAACACCTACAATCTTAGGTATAATCTCACCACCTTTCTCTACATACACATAATCACCTATATGCAAATCGAAGCTACGTATGAAATCCTCATTGTTCAGTGTGGCACGCTTTACGATAGTACCAGCCAATTGTACTGGGTCCATATTGGCTACAGGCGTCACAGCACCGGTTCTTCCGACTTGATATGTTACTTCATTGAGTCGTGTACAAGCCCGCTCGGCCTTAAACTTATATGCTATCGCCCAACGCGGAGACTTAGCCGTATATCCAAGAGCACGCTGCTGGCGCAACGAGTTAACCTTCAATACTATGCCATCGGTAGCTACCGGCAGGTTCTTGCGTTCGGTATCCCAATAGTTTATGAATTGGTATATTTCCTCAAGACTGCCTACCTTCTTCATACCTTGCGAAATCTTGAATCCCCAATGAGCCGCAGCCTGCAGATTCTCATAGTGTCCTTCAGCCGGAAGATTGTCGCCCAACAAATAATACAGATAAGCGTCAAGGCGTCGACTGGCTACAAGCTTGGAGTTCTGACTCTTCAATGTACCGCTCGCAGCATTGCGTGGATTGGCAAACAATGGTTCTTCGGCAGCCTCACGCTCGGCATTCAGCTGTTCAAAAACCTTCCATGGCATGAGTATTTCACCACGTATCTCAAACTCTTTTGGATAACCCGTACCCTCTTTTAACACAAGTGGTATGCAACGAATGGTCTTCACATTAGCCGTAACATCATCACCATGAACACCATCACCACGCGTTACGCCACTCACGAGTTTACCGTCAACATAAGTAAGCGATATTGACAATCCGTCATACTTCATTTCGCAGCACACCTCAAAAGGCTCGCCTGCAAGTCCACGACTAACCGATTCGTACCAATCGGCAACATCCTGCTCGTTGTAAGTGTTTGCAAGTGAGAGCATAGGATACTTATGTGCCACCTGAGTAAAGTTCTGATTCAAGTCGCTACCTACACGTTGTGTAGGCGAATTGGCATCGTACAGTTCGGGATGTTTTGCCTCAAGATCCTGCAATTCGTGCATAAGGAAGTCGAACTCCTGGTCGGATATGTCTGGCTGATTGAGCACATAGTACTTGTAATTGTGCTCATGCAGTTGTTCGCGTAGATATAATATTCGTTCTTTCTCGTTCATGATAAATGTCTAAAAGTATTTTTTCAGCATGATATAAAGTATTACCGGCACACCAATCAAAGGTGTAACCACATTCAAAGGTATTACGCCACCATCGCCAGGCAATACACACACAGCGTTGCAAACCAACGCCGTGGCAGCACCACAAAGCATAACGGCAGGAATAAGAATACGGAAGTCGTCTGTCTTGAATACAAGACGAGCCATATGCGGCACCGCAAGGCCGATGAAAGCAATCGGTCCGCAGAAAGTTGTAACTATTGCTGTCAACGTTCCGCTTGCAAGCAGCAAGGCATTACGCACAGTACGAATGCCAACACCGAGATTTTCGGCGTACTTATTACCAAGAACAAGCAGATTCAATGGTTTTGCAAGCAATATAGGTACAATAAGACACAAGATAATGGAAATTGTAAAGACGGGCAACATGGTATGAGGAACACCCGAGAAGGAGCCCATTCCCCACATCATATAAGCACGAACGCCATCTTGTGAAGCCAAAAAGTTGAGCAATACAATGAATGAGGAAGATACGTAACCTACCAACACACCAACAATAAGCAATATGGTGTTGCTACGAATCACAAGTGAAAGCAGATACATGATAAGCGTTACGGTGAAAGCACCGATAAATGCGGCTACAAGCACAGCCACAAAGCCACCTATAGCCAAACTGCCGACAGCGAATCCGCCGCCCCATAGCAGCATGACAAGAGCCACTCCCAATCCTGCGCCACTACTAATGCCAAGAATAGAAGGGTCGGCAAGCGGATTGCGGAATACAGCCTGTAGCATCAATCCGCATACAGACAATGCACAACCGGCAAAAAGAGCTGTCAAGGCTTGCGGCAATCGCGATTGCAAAATAATAAACTGCCAGCTCGCCTCAGGCAGTTGACACCCAAGAAGGGCATCAACCACAGACGAAAAAGGTATTGACACTGCTCCATAAAAGATGTTTATGAAGAACAGTGCTAAAATTACAATACCAAGACAAATAAATATGACAACGTTGCGTGCCAAATCCTCATTTCTATTTGATTTCTAATGAAATCAGATTTTCAATGTTTTCAATATCTCTGTCATCTTCTGCAAGGTGGTGATACGTGTCGGCACAAGAGGCAGACGCAACACGTTCTCGATAAATCCCATTTCATGCAGAAGCGCCTTTACACCAGCCGGGTTACCGTCAACGAACAATAACGAATATAGTTCGGTAAATCTGTGGTGTATAGTACGGGCGGCTTCGTATTCGCCCTTAAACTCCAGACGAATCATACGCGACACCTCCTTAGGCAGTGCATTGCCTATAACCGAGATGCTACCGGCTGCTCCACTTGCTACCATTGAGAATGTCAGGGCATCGTCACCACTAATAACGTCAAAGCGTTCGGGCTTGTTCTTGATGATTTCATCAACCTGTTCAAGGCTACCGCTTGCTTCCTTTACAGCAACGATATTCTCACAATCGCGTGCAAGACGCACTGTAGTCTCCGACTTCATGTTGATACCAGTACGTCCTGGCACATTATATAATACAACGGGAAGCGGACTTGCCTCGGCTATAGCTTTGAAATGCTGATAAAGACCCTCCTGCGAAGGCTTGTTATAGTATGGACACACGCTGAGAACACCATCTATACCAGTCCAGTCAGCTGTCTTCAATTCTTCAACTACGGCACGCGTATTGTTACCACCGCATCCCATAAGTATAGGCAGACGACCACGATTAGTGTCCACAACCAATTTCTTTATATTTTCTTTTTCTTCTGTTGACAGACAAGGAGTCTCGCCTGTGGTGGCCAATATACACAAGAAGTCGGCTCCATTCTGTATCTGATACTCTACAAGACGCACAATCGCCTTGTAATCAACTTCGCCATTGGCTGTGAATGGGGTCACCAGAGCTATTCCTAATCCTTTGAAGATGTTTCGTGCCATATATTTTATGCTTATAATATGTTCATTTTGTCTACAAAGTTAACATTTTCCTGTGAAATGAGAAAAATGTAGAGATAAAAAATACATAATTTGAAAGAGTATTCGTTTTTTATTAGCGCAAATCGTCAACGTGTACCAATATACAGGAATATCATTCCCAACAAAACCAGAAGCATGTCAATTGCCTTGCTTTTAAGATTTCTTTCCTTGAAGACAGCGGCTCCACAACAGAAACTTACGACCACACTGCCACGTCGTACCATTGAGACAATGCTTATCATAGCTCCAGGCAGACTAAGGGCATAGAAATACACAAAATCAGCTGCACTCAAAAACAGACTTATAAACAATATGCTCCAACGCCATGTGAAGGCTGTTGTCTTCTTGCGTGTAGGCCACCAGATGAGCAGCATGGTCACGCCCATAAGAAACAGTTGATATATATTGTACCAACTCTGCACCACCATGCGGCTCAATCCAACTCCGCCGTTATCAGGCGAAGCCATAAGATACTTGTCATAGAGTCCGCTTACAGCTCCAAGTACTGCTGCAAGCACCAGGAAGTATATCCATTTGTTATGGCGGAAGTCGACTCCTTCCTTCTTGCCACTTCTGCTGAGCAGGAAGAACGATATTATAGCAAGTAGCACACCGCACCACTGCCATACATTAAGACGCTCGCCAAACACCAGCATGGCACCTACCAGTACCATTACCGGACGTGTGGCATTGATAGGACCGACAATGGTGATGGGCAGATTCTTCATTGCGAAATAGCCGAACACCCACGATGAGAGAACTATACAAGCCTTAAGCAATATATACTTATGCTGTTCCCATCCACACTGTTCGACATAAAACATCGAACCGTCGAGCATATTGGTGCACGACGACAGCAATATGAACGGCAAGAACAGCAGCGAGCATATCATCGTATTAAGAAAAAGAACCGGCAGAACGGCATTGCCAGACAACGCCAACTTCTTGAAAACATCATAAAAGCCCAGCAAAGCCGCTGAGCAAAAAGCCAATATCAGCCACATAAAACAAAACTATAATTTGTCAATACTATACATATTATATATAAGGTGGAGCATATTATATATAAGGTGTAGTTTATATTATATATACTTCGTACTTTAGCATTAATATACTTCGTGCTTTATTATTAATATACTTTACACCTTATTATATATATACGTTTCACACTTTACTGTCAATACTTCACATCCTCCAAGAACAGAGCATTGCCTGGCATACTCTCGCCAGCTTTGGAGCGGCTTCCACTTGCAATGACATCGTCAAACTGCTGCAATGTCATACGATGGCGCCCCACCTCAATAAGCGTACCGACCACGGCGCGCACCATATTGCGTAGGAATCGGTTGGCAGAGATACGGAAATGCCAGGCATCGTCAGCATCGCGCACCCATACAGCTTCTGTGACATTGCACAATGTGGTTTTGACATCGGCATGCGCCTTGCAGAAAGCTCCGAAGTCGTCAACCGCAAGCAAACGGGCAGCAGCTTGGTTCATAAGATCGAAGTCGAGCTGATAATGAAGTTCGCAAGAATAATGTCGCAAGAAAGGATTCTTGCGTGTATGTATATAATAATGGTATGTTCGTAATGTGGCACTGAAACGTGCATGCATATCGGCATCAACCGGATATACATCATAAACAGAAATATCGCGTGGCACCAATCTGTTGAGTTTGTAAGCCAACTGTGCATAATCGAAATTGGCTTCGGTCTCGAAATGCGCAGTCATGCGTCGCGCATGCACACCGGCATCTGTACGTCCTGCACCGACCACCTCTATATTCTCACGCAATATTGTAGAAAGAGCTTTCTGCAGTTCTTCTTGAACAGAATTGCCATTGGGCTGTATCTGCCAGCCATGATAAGCCGTACCGTCGTAGGCAAATGTTATAAAGTAGCGTTGCATCTGAAATATGTCCTGTATAAATTAATTGGTTTTCTTCTTGGTGCCATTGCTTTGCTTGAACAATCGGCGATGGAAATTGTCCTCAGCCTTAATAATCAGATAAACCTTTGATGCAGGCAGGATGGTCATAAACTTCTCGTGATAAGTCTGTTGAATGCGTTTCAACTCCAAATCGCCCGCATCGCGCTTACGGATAGCCTCAGCACACGCCTGATTGTCGCTTGTATCAATATGACGCAGGCGACGCTCGGTTGCAAAATACGCCCATTGCTTGTTGCGCATCTCACGATAAATGGGGAAAAACTCAGCAGACTCAGCCGGCGACAGACATGCCTGTGTGGCAATGAACTGCTCCAGATCGCGCTGGAAGCGTTCCGGGTCAAAGTGCTTAGGCTTCTGAGCTTGCGCCAGAGACATTACAAAAGTCAATAGCGCGATTATGAAACATTTGCTTATTCTCATCATTTATAATATGTTCAATTACTTGCTAAGAGCGAATATATATCATCATTGTCGAGCATAGTATAGTCGGCTATCTCATTGTATGATGTAGACACATCGGCTTCTACGTTATGGCTTGGGGCTGATACTGCAATATTGTATGCAGGCTCGGCATGGTGCACCGAATAAGTATAGAATGCCGTACCGCCAGCCAGCAACAGACAAGCGGCAGCCGCAGCTATACGCACACGGGTGCGACGCCACCACGGTAGCATAACAACGACTTTTGCACCGGCTGTTACCTTATCAGACAAGACAGATTCATCTTCAGACACATCACAAGCATACTGTTTGCTGACATTGGCCATTACAGATGCGGTCAAGTTCTGCAAGTATCCATCGGGAACAGCGAAATGGTTCTGTCGTCTGAATTTCCTCTCTAAATATTTCTCATCAGATTCCATATTCCTTCAATAATTTTATGTATTTGACTCACAAAAGCGGAAAAGGTTTAATCATTACATTTATTTTATACACATATTTATATATCTAGCCAAATCAAGGCAAGCGTCGGTTTACTCGTGACTCTTTACAAATGCCGTTATCTTCTTCACCGCTATGTGATAGCTTGCCTTCAATGCACCCTCTGAAGTATTGAGTAGCCGACTGATGTCTGAATATTTCATTTCGTCGTAGTAGCGCAGATTGAACACCACGCGTTGCACATCGGGTAGCGATGCTATAGCTGCTTGCAGCAGAGCCTGCGCCCTATCGCCATCGAAATAGTCGTCAGACATAAGCCGGTTGGCTACTGCCACATTAGCTTCGTCACCAAGCGAGGCTATATCCTTCTTACGTCTTATAAAGTCGAGCGACTCGTTCACCGCTATACGATACAGCCATGTGGATATTTTTGAGCGGTTCTGAAAGTCGTCCATATTGCTCCACGCCTTCACAAAGACATTCTGCAGCACATCGTCGGCATCGTCATGGTCAATCACTATACGACGAACCGTCCAATACAGCCGCTCGCTGTACTGGGCAACGATATTGGCGAAAAACGCTTGTTTTTCTGCTTCGGTCGTCGGCAAGGTGGTTGACATTATTGTTATTGTTTTATGAAATTCTGTATTTTTGCATATATCACCGGGTCGAAACCATATATGTCGTCATAGCCTGTCATTACGCCGTCGGCATTTGGATATAATGTGTAATAGGTGATGAACAGCGGAACGGTAGGCTTGACGCTCAGACTGTGCAGCAACTTGCTCTTGTCTATTGCAGGACGGTCGTCAGCTTCGCCACCTTCGTTGCTCAGATCGACGGCTATGGAGTATTTCATCTTTTCCATAACGCGCTCGTCCTTATCGGCAAGCATAAACACTGCGAGGTCGTAAGGACGCTCCACACGTATGCAGCCATGCGATACTATGCGGTTGCGATTGGCAAAAACCGCAGGGCTTGATGTATCGTGCAGATATATGCTGTAGTCGTTGTCGAATCGGAAGATGATGCGTCCCAGGGCATTGCCTTTGCCTCCACGCTGCACGACATGATAGTCGTGGCTCATCATCATGTCGGCTGTGACGAACGCGGGACTGATTATCTTGCCCGACTTGCGCTCACGCACAAAATAGTTGTGACGTTCAAAGTAGCCTATGTCGCCTGCATGATGGCGCACCGATGTCTTGATGATACTTTTGGGTATGATCCATTGCGGATTGAAGTCGATGCGCTTGATGCGTCCGTTGAGCAGTGGGGTCTTCGTCTTCATACTGCCAAGCGCTATGCGCATTGTCATTCTCCAGTCCTTGTCTACCGCTTCGAGTTGCTGCGTAGGCACGTTCACAAGTACATACTTATCGTGCAGTTGCGGATAGTCGCCATGACGCCAACGGCTGCGCTCTATGTTGCAGAACACCCGACGTCGTTCGGCAGCCGACAACGGACGCGACAACATCTTGCAGAATTCGGGATAAAGAGGATTTTCGGGATAAGAGGCTTGCATGAAAGCCCCCACTTTCTCGCTGCCTGAGGCTATTGCGCCGTAAGCCTCATCAAGGAATTCACTACGAGCCAATTTTGTAGGCACGCCATATAGCGAGCGATACGACACGTGAACAGAGTCGCTGTCGCGCACATCAAGGCGGTTGAACAAGTCGTAGGGATTGGTGAAGCCGAAGCGCTGACCTTCGCAATAGCGCAGGAAAGCCTTGGTCAGACTGTATTCCAGTCGGGCATACACACGATTGATGCTGTTAGCTGCATCGGGCAAAGTGTCGAAGTCGAGGTTTTGCACACGTGCAACGTCGCTGATAATAGTGGAATAACAGAAGCCTTCGCGCGAAAAGCCGAAAGAATCGACCCTTGCTACATACGCCAGCACGCTGTCCACCCTGCTGTCGGCACCTTTTCGCGAGAGCCACATAGGCCGTCCGCCCTCAAGATAATAGGTGCGCGTATGTCGGTCGGCAGTTGTTAGCGATCGGTCGGCAAATGCCAAACGACGTAAATTCTCTCCAACCTTGTCCTCGTCTATCTGTAAATATGGTTTGCGCAATTCGGCAAACGCATCAAGAGAAACGTGCATATTGACCTTACTCTCATTGCACGAGCACAATACGCATGCCACAAGAGCCACAAAAACAAAGAACCTTAATGGTTCAAAATGCTGATTTCTCAAAAGCAGAATTATTTTATTACAATTTTACGCACGGCCTTGCCTACCTGAACAATATAAATGCCTCGTGGCAGATTAAGATCGAAACGCTTGTCGGGACCTTCAATCCTAACCTTCATCACCGGCACACCGCCCGTAACATTATAAACAGACATTGTCATTCCGGCTGCACCCGTAACGCGCAGCACCGACTCATTGACCGAGATGGTTATCTTCGACATGTCATTATTGTCTATCATATCCATTTCTGTCAAACAAACTGCTTCGGCACTGCATGGCACAAACATGCCGGCAACAGCCATAAACATTGCTATGAGTATATTTCTTGACATAATATCTATTTTTACTACAATTCGTTGTATGTGTTTCTGCAAAGTTACAACAAATTATCTTTACTGGCACCAAAAATGCGGACAAATTTAGCATTATCCGCATTTTTAGCCATCAAATTTATCTGTAAACCGTCTTACTGTCATCGGCTGCGCACTCCTCAGCGAAGAGTTTGTCCTCCAGATAGTCGGCAAATATGCGGGCAGCGCTCTCCACCTTGGCTGCACACGGACGCTTCTTATAGTATTCGGCTGTACGTGCTGAGGCTATATATGACGGCTTTGCCTTGTCCACACCTTTCAGTCCGAGTATCTCGGCACAGATGAGCGAGCCGTTCTGCTCTTTGGATTTGGCTAGCAAATCCTGCACTACCTTGTAGCAGGCTGACTTGCCCTCACGGTCGGCACCATCGGTCTGACCACAGTCAAGTCCTACACATGTGACTATACCCGACACGGCTCCGCACATCATACGCATACGTCCCACGCCTCCGCCAAAACCGGCACCTATACGTTTGGCAAGATTGTCGCTTAGACCGTACATATCCGCAAAGGCAGCCACTACCGACTGGCAGCATCCGTAGCCCTGCATGAAGTTGTCGACAGCACGCTCTACCCTACTCTCTATGTCGAGTATACGTCGCAAGTCTGCCTCATACTGGCGCGCATTTCTGAACACTATGCCGCGCATACCGTAATCACGTGCAGCCTCGATATTGTCCATTCTGTCGTCGGCGAACACGCACTCTTCGGGCTTCAACGCGAACTTCTCGCACATACGCTCATATATGGCACGTTCGGGCTTTATCAGATGTTCTTCTGACGACACCAGACGCCCCTCCAACAGCTCAAATATAGGATACTGCTTCATTGTGACATGCACCTTGCTGCACCAGTTGGTCAGCCCGAAGAGCCTATAACCCTCCTGCTTCAACTGCCCGAGCAACGAACGCATCCCCTCCATCTCGCCAATGACAAACTCCGTATAGCGACTGCCAAACTGGCGTATCTCGTCGGCATATTGCGGCATTGCCTCCGCCATGTCATCGATGACAGCACCGAAAGGCTTGTCCTCACGGTCAAGACGCTTGTTCCATCCCTCTGCCATAAGATGATTGTAGAAGTCGACAGACTGCTCGTGTGTGCTGAACACCTGGTCGAGCACCAGCATATAGTCATAATCGACAAGCACCTTGCCGAAGTCGAATATCAGATTCTTTATCATAATCGTTATTGTTATCTTGGTTCAATTGTCAATCACAAAATTCAAATTATCACGCACAAAGGTAACAGATATTTTCCGAATAAGCCTCACTTGCGTCCATAAAAACCCTACAAAAACGGCATTATTACGGGTCTGTTTGACCCTAATTGTCACTATGGCTTGCAAAAGGACTCGTTTTAGCTTGCAAAAGGACTCGTTTTGGAAGGCAAAAGGACTCCTTTTGGAATGTAAAAGGACTACATTTGCAAGTCAAAAGGACTCCTTTTGAATTACACCCCCAAACATTTGGTATTCTGCGAATAAAACATTAATTTTGCAGAAATATATATGAAACAATTCGACAACGAAAATTATATGACAGACAATAAGAAACCCCTACTCGGACTATCGCTCCATGAACTGAAAGAAGTGGCTAAGTCGCTCGGCATGCCAGCCTTCACTGGCGGACAGATGGCAAAGTGGCTGTACACACAGCATGTAGAGTCGATTGACGAAATGACAAATATATCAAAGGCAAACCGCGAGAAGCTCGCCGCCGAATACACCATAGGCTGCATGCCGCACATCGAATGTCAGAAGTCGAAGGACGGCACTATAAAGTATCTTTTCCCCACAGCATCGGGCAAACATGTAGAGACGGTGTACATTCCCGACCACGACCGCGCCACACTATGTGTTTCGTGCGAGGTGGGATGCAAGATGAACTGCCTGTTCTGCCAGACCGGAAAGCAGGGATTTGAGGGCTATCTTACCGTTACTGACATTCTCAACCAGATATACGCATTGCCCGAACGTGACAAATTGACCAACATTGTGTTTATGGGACAGGGCGAGCCTATGGACAATCTTGACAATGTGCTTAAGGCAACAGAGGTACTTACGTCTGATTATGGCTACGCATGGAGCCCCAAGCGCATAACTGTGAGCAGCGTGGGCGTGAAGAACAAGCTGAAGAGATTTCTCGACGAGAGCGAATGCCATGTTGCCATCAGCATGCACTCGCCCATTCCCGAGCAGCGAGCCATGCTCATGCCTGCCGAACGCGGCATGTCCATAACGGAGATTATCGACCTCATGCACCAGTATGACTTCACTCATCAGCGCCGCCTTTCGTTCGAATACATCATGTTCCGTGGCGTAAACGACTCGATGACTCACGCCCGCGAGATTGTGAAATTGACAAAGGGACTCTTCTGCCGTATCAATCTCATACGCTTCCACAAGATTCCTAACGTTGACCTCGAAGGATGCGACGAGCAGAAGATGGAGGCTTTCCGCGACTATCTCAACAATCACGGCATCATCACCACTATACGCGCAAGCCGAGGACAGGACATCTTCGCAGCATGCGGACTGCTGTCTACGGCAAAGACGATAGAGGACATAAGAAGATAAAGCCCCTCCTCCTTGCCCCTCCCCCGCAGGGAGGGGAGCAATATGCAACGATTGCTCAAATATATCTATATACAAATACCATATGTATAAGTACGTAACACGCCTCCTGCTTAGCTTCTGCTGTCTGCTCATTGCAGCCTGCAACGACCGTAATGGCATGCTGCCTACGAGCGGAGGCAGTCCGTATGAGGTGACTGTAGTGGGCGATGTTGATAGCATATTGTACAATACGCTGAGCATAGACGTCGAAGGATTGCCGCAGAGCGAACCGATGTTTGACGTGAGCGAGCCTGACATAAAGCCGGCGGAAGCATTGAAGGGAGTGTTGCGATACGCAAGGTCTCTGGTCGTGGTGGACATCAACCCAAAGAAATACGACAAGCTGAGCATTGCATGCAAGCGCAATATGTACGCCAAACCGCAACTGATTGTGCGAGTATGCGCCCCTACTGCCGACTGCTTGCGCAGCATGTCTGCCCAAGACACAACTCAGCAAGGCAACGCACACACATTAGTTGAACTGCTGAAAGCTCACGAGTCGAAAGCCTACATCGAAACTTTACAGCGCAAGCACAACCCGAAGATGGAGGCAGAGGTGAAGCGCATGTTCGGGTTTGACATACCGATTCCTGCCGACATGAAGTCGTGCAAACGTGGCAAGGACTTTCTGTGGATTTCAAACGATTCGCCCACGGCCATGCAGAACATCTGCATTTACAAGCAGCAGTTTCGCAACCGCGACAGCGTGATGCAGATAAACATAAAGGGAGAGACCGACTCGATGTACATGACAACTGTGCATGACGCATGCAGCGTTATACATAAGCACGACGAGCGGGAAAACATCCATACGCAAGAGTGGCGCGGACTGTGGGAGATGAAAGGCGATGCTATGGGCGGACCGCTTGTGGCTCGTTCGATATGGGGATATTATCCTCGTGAGGCAGTAACGGTAGAGGGATTCGTCTATGCCCCCGGCATGAAAAAGCGCAACCTCATGATGCAGCTCGAAGCCATCGTGTATGCTACGCATAAACAACGGGCAAAGAAGAAGCAGGAGCCGACAAGGCATCTGTCGGGCAAAACACATACAGACTAATTATTTATACACAATATATAATATACAATGGAAGATAGAAAAATACGCGTTGCCATAACGCACGGCGATACCAACGGTATCGGATACGAACTCATTTTTAAAACCTTTGCTGAGCCTGAGATGCTGGAACTGTGCACTCCCATCATCTACGGTTCGCCTAAGATTGCTGCCTATCATCGCAAAGCTATGAACATCCAGGCCAGCTTCAGCATCATCAACCGTGCAGAAGACGCACAAGACGGACGTGTCAATCTGCTCACATGCTTCGACGATGAGGTGAAAGTAGAGATTGGCACACCTACCAAGGAGTCGGGCGAAGCTGCCCTGAAGGCTCTCGACCGTGCCATGACCGACTTCCGCAGCCAACTGTACGATGTGCTTGTGGCATGTCCGGTAGACAACACCAACATGTCAGCCGACAACTACAGCTACAAGAATCTGAAGGAATACTCGGAGACAAGCATCGGCGACGGTGCCAAGGGCGTGAAGATAATGATTAACGAATCGCTGCGCATAGCACTCGCCACCGACGGACTCGCTATCAAGGATGTGCCGGCAAGCCTCACCGAAGAGCGTCTCATAGCCAAAATCAAGGCTGTGCACACAAGCATACAGCGCGACTTCCGTATCTCAAATCCGCGCATAGCCGTATTGGCACTCAACCCTAATGCCAATGGCACTGAAGAGAAAGACACTATCATTCCGGCCATCAAGAAATCGGAAGAGGACGGCATCAACACATACGGACCTTATGCCGCCGACGAATTCTTCGGACAAAACCTCTACGAAGCCTTCGACTGCGTTCTGGCAATGTACGACGACCAGGCCAACATACCGTTCACCACACTCATGCAGAACGACGGCATATGCTACATAGCATCGCTACCGCTGGTATGCACGGCACCCGCCCTGACTCCCGACTTCGCCAATGCCGGCAGCGGCGAGAACGATGAGAGCGCACTACGCCATGCCATATTCAGAGCCATCGATATAGTACGCAACCGCGACGAGCACGACTTGCCACTTGCCAATCCATTGCAGAAACTCTATCACGAGAAACGCGACGACAGCGAGAAGGTAAGATTTGCCATACCCAAGAAGCGCGAACCGTTCAACCGCAACGAACATAACGACCGCCGTCCGGCACAACACCCCGGACAGACAGACAACCGAAACAGCGCAACTCCACAAAAGGCTGATGCCAACAAGCAGCAGGCTGCTGAATAACGGATGTAAACAGCAACGGGCACCAAACCTTTAAATTCACTAAAAAAACAGAAAGCCCGTTGCCTATATATCAATTATAATGTGTAATTTTGTTAGCAAATGGACACATCAGAACTGCAAAGAATAAAACAAAGATACAATATTGTGGGCAACTGCGAAGCCCTCAATCACGCACTCGACGTAGCTCTTCAGGTTGCGCCGACCGATCTTAGTGTGCTTATCGTAGGCGAAAGTGGCGTGGGCAAGGAGATTATACCACGCCTGATACACGACAACTCAACACGAAAGCGCGAAAAATACTTCGCCATCAACTGCGGCTCCATCCCCGAAGGCACTATCGACAGCGAACTGTTCGGACACGAAAAGGGTTCGTTCACGGGCGCTATAGGCGAGAGTGAGGGCTATTTCGGTACAGCCAACAAGGGTACGATATTCCTCGATGAAGTGGGCGAACTGCCCATTGCCACACAGGCAAGATTGCTGCGTGTACTCGAAACCGGCGAATACATACGTGTAGGCGGTCAGAAGATAATGAAGACCGATGTGCGCATCGTGGCTGCCACCAATGTCAATATGCACAAGGCAATAAGCGAGGGACGCTTCCGCGAGGATCTGTTCTATCGTCTCAACACCATACCTATACAGATTCCGCCATTGCGCGATAGAGGTGAAGACATACTGCTGTTGTTCAGACTCTTCACAATGCAGATGGCTGAGAAGTATCGCATTCCTCGCATCACACTCACCGACGACGCCAAGCAGATAATGCTCAAGTACAAGTGGCCGGGCAACGTGCGCCAGCTCAAGAATATCACCGAGCAGATGTCGATATTAAGCCAGAAGCGCGAGATTGATGCCGAGACATTGAGCAAGTTCATACCTGAGAACCAGGAAAGCACACAGCTTACCACAACCACAGCTCCGGGAAGCCACTCCTACGAGAGCGAACGCGAAATACTATATAAGATATTGTACGAACTGCGTGGCAACGTGAGCGACTTGCGACGCGAGATGGCAGACATGCGCAAGAAGATGGACACCACTCACGCACTCGACAATCTGTCGGCGCTGAACGGTATGCACTCGCTTGGCGGACCAGAGACTCACGGTTACGGCAATCCCGCAGCATCAATACAGCAGTATCGTAATCCGCAAAACCGCTTCAATGCCTTCCAGGATGTTGAAGCCGAAGAGATAAACGACAACGAGAATGCCGGACTGTCCGAAAACGACAGCCTCAACCTCAACGACATAGGACGTCATGTCGTGGAGAAAGCTCTTGAGCGTAATGGCGGCAACCGCAAGAAAGCGGCACAAGAACTCGGCATCTCCGACCGTACACTCTACCGACGCATCAAGCAGTATGGACTGGATAAACAATAAAGCATATCTAAAATGATAAACAAACATAAACACCTGACCATTAGAATGGTGGCTTTTGCCTTGATGGCAATGACATGGGTTTCGTGCGCTTTCTCCGGATACAAGTTCAACGGAGCCAGCATCGACTACACCAAGACCAAGACTATACAGATAGCCGACTTCCCCATACGCTCAAGCTATGTATGGGGACCTATGGGACCGATGTTCAACAATCAGCTAAAGGACGAGTTTGCCAACCATACCAAGCTTAGCCAGGTGAAGCGCAACGGCGACCTGAAGATTGAGGGCGAGATAACCCAATACTCACAACGCAACAAGTCGGTATCGGCTGACGGTAGTTCAGCACAGACCGAACTGTCTATTACGGTCAACGTACGATTCACCAACAACGCCAATCACAACGAGGACTTCGAACGACAGTTCACCGCATCAAAGTCGTACGAAACCACACAAAGCCTCGCTGCGGTACAGGAAGAGCTCGTGACACAAATGGTGAAGGACCTGACCGAACAGATATTCAACGCCACCGTGGCAAACTGGTAATCAAACATTCAACAACTATCAATTAACATTTAACATAACGACAACGTGGACTTAGTGCGCCTCATACAACATCCCGAGCTAATGAACAAGGAGACTCTGTACGAACTCCGAAGCCTTGTCGCGCTCTATCCTTACTATCAGACAGCCAGGCTGCTGATGTTGCAGAACATGTACCTGATGCATGACTCGGCTTTCGACGACGAACTGCATCGGGCTGCACTATACGTATCCGACCGTTCACTACTCTTCGAACTTGTAGAGGGGGCACATTATAAGATAAAGACAGCACAAGAGCTGGCCGACGAGAAATCAGCCAGCTCTGCTGCCCAGCGAGACAATGACTCAACGGGCAACCGAACCATATCCCTGATTGACAGCTATCTTGAAAATGCCAAACCCGATGCCGACACAGACGGACAAGACACAAAGAGCAAACCAACTCCAGCCGATGCCGCAATCGACTACGTGGCATATCTGCTAAAACAAGAGAACGAAGACGAAGAGAATACCAACAACGAAAGTCCGCAACTGAAGGGGCAGGAACTTATCGACGACTTCATCAACAACGACGGTGGCAAGATACAACTGCAAGACAAGCCCACATACAAACCAGAAATAAACAACGAGGACAATACGTCAAACGACAGCGACGAAGGGTATTTCACAGAGACTTTGGCCAAAATTTATATAAAACAAGGCAGATATTCAAAGGCACTTGAAATTATTCAACGCTTAAATTTGAATTATCCAAAAAAAAGTGCTTACTTTGCAGACCAAATACGTTTCTTGAAGAAACTTATCATAAACGAGAAGGGCAAAAAGCAGTAAAAACGCAGTTTGCACACATTCGTAGCAAAGTGGCAAAGCCACAAAAAACAAGAAATAAATAATAAATAATAAATAACAAATAAGAAAATGATTTACTTTTTATTCGTAATTTTCATTGTGATAGCTTCGCTGCTGATGATCGGCATCGTTCTTATCCAAGAATCTAAGGGTGGCGGACTGGCCTCAAACTTCTCTTCATCAAACGCCATCATGGGCGTTCGCAAAACTACCGACTTCATCGAGAAGGCAACATGGGGGCTTGCCATTGCTATGGTATTCTTCAGCATCGTATGCGCCTATGTAGCTCCGGTTTCTACTACCGAAAGCAGCGTTATGGAGAAGGCAGCTACTGAAACACAGAACACAAACCCGAACACAACTCCTGGTTTCGGTGCAAGCCAGCAGCAGCAAGCTCCTGCTACTGGTGCTCAGCAGGCTCCTGCAGCAGGCACTCAGCAGACTCCTGCTCAGCCCGCAAAGTAATACCAACAAGACAGTTTGATTAAAACTACATAAGAGTTCAGCAAGCGCAAACAGTTTGCTGAACTCTTTTTTTTTGCTAATTCTACAAAAATCGCACATAAAGACTAAAAAAAGTAGCAAAAGCATTTGGTAGTTTAGCAATAATTCACTACCTTTGCACTCGCTTAAAAATCAAAGCCCATTCACATGGTGGCCGTAGTTCAGTTGGTTAGAGCGTCAGATTGTGGTTCTGAATGTCG
>OIXA01001354.1_pt1 | contig 31456 bp, 23 predicted proteins | sample 1587721 | NCBI WGS metagenome assembly OIXA01 (sample SAMEA3888900, study PRJEB22519) | human gut metagenome | biome: human gut; feature: human-associated habitat; material: faeces | place: Denmark | collected 2013
TCATACACTTTTGTTTTAGGCATCCAAAAGTGTCAAGTTTTTTTAGGGTAAGTCAACGTGACCCGAAATGGCTGACCAAGCATCTGAAGTAACAGTGGGGTCGCCGGCATAGTTGGTCCACATCTGCATCTCGTTCTCGAAAGTTTTCGTTATAGCGGAGTATGCGTCAGGACCCGTATCGTTCTTGCCGAGCAAGTTGCGCACGTTGTCCTTCCATGTCTTCTCCTCAGGGCAGAAGAGGTCGAGCGAACCAACGTGTCCACTGGTAGGCATAGCTCTATTGAGCGCGCTTTCAAAGCCTGTATGTCCGCTTGCAGCCACCTGCACACCACCGTATATCTTCGAGAATGTCTCCGCCTCTGTGCAGCCAAGCTGGCTTGCATAGCTGCGATAGTCGCCCGGTGAGCCGTACTCGAGGAACTGCGATGTATTCTTGTGCGACTTCAGGATTTCAACATTCGGGCTACGACGAGCGTTGTACCACTGAATCTCCATCTGTGTGTCGCCGTTCGCGTCAGCAATCTTGTTGAACTCCTTGATGAAACCAACCCACTCCGAATCGGTACCGCCGCCGGTCTCCTCGTTGATGAACCATCCGTCGAAGCCGATGTACTTAGCAATCTCGTAGAGCTTCTTAGCGTAGATATACACACCGTTCTCCTTAGTAAGCATCTGGCGCACCCAAGCCTGGTTGCCACCATAAGCGAACGGCGGGAAGAACACCTGACCCAGCACCTTCACACCGCTCTGGTGAGCAGCGTCGATAGAACCTGCTGGCGGCGGGATGATGATACCCTCAGAAGCCGAACCTGCCCAATAGACGAGCTTGTCCATATACTGCCAGTAGGTAGGCTGATAGCCGAGGAAGTTGTAAGCGCCCTGCGACGGACACATAGAACATGTCGGGAAAAGGATTGGAGCGTTGCAGATCTGACCTTCATAATACTGATTCTGGTTAGCCTTCATCAGCGTTGGCTCCTTGAAACGCTTTGCCAATGGCACACGCGAGCGGTTGAACTTTGCGTCCTTGTCGGTCTCCGGCGACCAGTTCTTGATGTCGTCCGGATGCCAGCATCCGCCGTACGGCTGCTGTGCGTATGCTCCTTCTACGAACATCGCTGCTACAGCCGCGAGAATTAAACGATTAAGTTTCATTTCGGTTTGTTTAAGTTATTGACTAATTATTAATAAGCAGGTTTTCGTCTGGCTCTCCTACGTGTCGAGCCGGTTTTCAGGACCTTTATACCAAGCCCTTCTATTGTTATTAATGAGTTTACAAGGCACAAAGGTAGTGCAAATCGAAGACAATACAAAATAAATTCATTTATTTTTATTGTTGAGATGCAGCCTAACTTATTAAGAGTTTGCCTTAACACCACAAATTCTCATCGTGCACCGTACGCCGTCCGATCGGACACCGAACGCGACCCAATCGGGCGGCGGACGGAATCTGATCGGGCGGCGGACGGAATCTGATTGGACGGCGAACGCAGAACGATGACTTATTGCATGAAACTACATATCACACGATACCAATAATCCCACGAATAGCCTACGGAAGGATGGTTCACCGCCATCGCCTTCACACGCCTGCCGTTGTTCAGGAGATAAGCGCCCGTCGCCGTGCTGCACCCGTCCACTACTATCGGCTCGCCGTCCTGCCATCGCTCGCCCGGCATCTTGTCCCAAAGGCGCTTGCCCCATACGACGACATACTCGGGCTGATACTTGTCGAGCGCCTCGAAGAACGCCTCGCCGGCTTGCCTATACTGAGCAGACGTGCCAGCCTCGCGCGGACCGCCCATCGCCACCTGCAGATAGTTGAAAAACACCACCGAGTCCCATATCTTCTGCCTCAGCACTTGGTCGGTCTCCTCGCCCACCAGCGACCGCTCGAACTTCACGAACGTACGCATCCAGTCCTGCCGTTCGTTCGTATCGTCGAGATAGTCAGCAAGCACATTCTGCGTAAAGCCCATGCACTCGCGATGCAGACGGCAGTCGCCACAGTCGGCGCATCCCTCGTCACAATAGTGGCTCTCGCCCAATATCATGATGCGCTTGCCGAACATACCTCCGTCGGCATAATGCTTGCCGACGAAGGGCTGAAAGAATATGTTGTTTTCTATCTCACTCATAACATTTGTTGTTTTCAGAATGAATGTCTGTTTATTCACTCCGCCAAAGGTATTGGTTATTTGTGAGCTGTACAAGTCCATAGCGGTTCAAACATCATGATAATCACTTTTTATCCCCGTTGACTACAATAAAATCTTTATAAATTCTTACAAAAGTTTGGAAGATTTCGATTTAAAGCGTATCTTCGCAGACATAAGGCAAAAACAAGATAAAATAGGAGAAGGAGAGATATGACAGACAACAGATATAGAAGACTGCCCGTAGGCATTCAGTCGTTCAAAGTAATCAGAGAGGAGAACTATCTCTACGTAGATAAGAGCGACATCGTATGGAACATGGTGAACTTGGGAGATAAATATAACTACCTGAGCCGCCCACGTCGTTTCGGCAAGTCTGTGCTTGTCGATACCTTGGAGTCGTATCTTGAAGGAAGAAAAGACCTGTTTGAAGGACTGAAGATTATGCAACTGGAGAAAGACTGGAAGCAATATCCTGTCATACGTCTTGACATGAGCCGTGGAGGAGCCAACGAGGAGACTCTGCGCTCTTACCTGAACCTGCGCTTTAAGGACTACGAGGAGAAGTACAACATTACTCCCGACCCTACTGCCATGCTTGCCGACCGCTTCCATGCAATTATAGCCACTGCATATAAGCAAACCGGACTGAGAGTGGCTGTCCTCATAGACGAATACGACTCTCCCCTGCAACATTCATGGAGAACACCCGAACATGAGAAATGCACGGGCGTTTACCGTGAAGTGTTCGCCATACTTAAGGCGGACGACGAGTACGAGCATTTCGTTTTCATCACTGGTATCACTAAGTTCACCCAGATCTCCCTCTTCTCTGTCCTCAACAATCTGTCCAACATTAGCTTCACGCCCGAATATGCAGCCATCTGCGGCATCACCGAAGAGGAGATTGAAGAGAACTTCATGCCTGAGATCCGTCAAATGAGCGAAGCAAACAACTGGTCTGTACAGGAGACTCACGACCGACTGAAGGCATATTACGACGGCTATCACTTCAGCGATGACAATATGGTGGATATCTACAACCCATATAGTCTTGTCAATGCGTTGAAACAACGCAAAATTAAAAATTTCTGGGCTTCTTCCGGCGCAACATCACTACTCCCAAAATTTGTTGACAATGCAGAACTTCGCCTCAGCAAATTTGAGAATTGTTCAATAATGCGCAACACCCTGGAACTGTCAGATGTCTCTGGAGGCGGTGCCGAACTGTTCCTATATCAGTCGGGCTATCTCACTATAAAAGAAAGCGACGAATTTGGCTACATCTTAGGGTTCCCAAATAAGGAAGTAAAGCAAGCCCTATATGAAACAGTACTGCCTGCTCTTGCTATGCGTTCAGAAAACGAAATTCAGTCACTACAAGCTTGCCTGTACAGATATTTAGGCACAGGTCAGATAGACGAAGCGATGAAGTCGTTGAAAGCTCTTATCGCCGACGTTCCATACAGCAACAAAAAGCTTGCATCTATGGATATGGAAGAGCGTTACCGTCTCATCATCAGCACCATCCTGAATGCCATTGGCTTGAATGTAGAGGTTGAAAAGATGATTTCAACTGGCAGAATAGATATGACGGTGAAGACCTCACGCTATATCTACGTCATTGAGCTGAAACTGCGAAATAACGGCGGCAAGGAAGCTGCAACCGAGCAAATACTCAACCGTCAATACATGGAGCCTTTCAAGGCTGACAAGCGCCAAGTCGTAGGATTGGGCATCGAACTGGACGAAGACGGTAAGGGGCTCTTGGATTGGAAGAGAGCGGAATAATAGCGTAGGTGCGGTAAACTCAATTGATGCTGGCTGCACCCGGCTGTAAGAATACTGGTAGATGGCTGGTAGATATCTGTAAAACAGAAGCCATCTACCAGCCTTTAACTCACTTCCCAACAACGCGTTACACGCCTGCTGGGAGATATGGTGGATTTTTTCGCGTTTACGGCAATAAAAATACTTGCATTGATGGTATCTTTTGTTATGCTTACAGACTTTGTAAGTAATAATCTCTACAAACCTTCTCGCAAGAACTTGCGGAGATGAATGTGTGTTATGCCATCATCGTCATTCTTTGTAAGAAGCGGTGTCATAGAGATAACATACTTCGGATAATTGTCCTTAATAGAACGCAGATTGCCAAATTCTCTTTCACGTGTAGCTTGCTCCGCTATAATGAACGAAGCCTGCACATAGATACGTTGTCCTTCTGGCTTTGTGCATACAAAGTCTATCTCACCAGCCTGTAGCTGTCCTACATAAACCTGATAACCAAGTCGGATGAGATGTTCATATATAATATTCTCTATAACCTTCTCAATATCTCCTTCCCTTGTACCACCAGCTATGGCATTTCTTACGCCATTGTCCTCAAAGTAAAACTTATCATTGTTCTCAAAGACGCGCTTACCGTGTATGTCATATCTGTTAACCTTATGCAAGATGTATGCTTCGCATAAGAAAGAAATGTAATTGATTACAACAGAAGAAGTGATTGACTCGCCTTGCGACTTCATATATTTTGCAATACTGTTAGCCGATATCAACTTTCCTATATTGTCAGCCAGAAAGCGTACCAAGTTCTCAAGGAAAGGAACGTTTCTTATCTGGTTCCTCATTATCACATCCTTCAGAAGCACGGTATGGTATATATCTATCTGATATTCTCTTGCATCATCCTCTTCCAAACCGATTTTTGCCAGACCAGGCATTCCTCCATATTGTATATACAAAGACAGCGACTCGTCATTGTCTGAAAGATTATGAAACTCCAAGAACTCATTGTAACTGAGAGACTGTATATAGATTTCTTTATATCTGCCTCCAATGAGTGTACTAAGTTCGTTGCTCAGCATACTGGCGTTACTACCCGTTATAATGATGTCCGTGTTTGGTTCTGTGCGAAAACTACGTACCGAACGTTCAAACTCCTCTATGTCTTGCACTTCGTCAATAAGGATATAATTGTACTTGTCGTTCGCCCAATGCTTTTCAATATATTCATTGAGATCCCGATAAGTCTGTATGGCATCATATTGCCACTTCTCCTTATCTATATAGATAACATTATTGTCTGAATCAGCCATCTTGTCATCACGTATCATTTTCAAGATACAGCTTTTACCAACACGACGCTGACCAACAAGCACTATTATCGTTTCCTTCCCAAGATATTTCTCTATCTTGTCAATGTATGATTGCCTCCTAATTGTTGCCATATTTATTCACTATAAAAGATATTTTCCGCAAAAATAGTAAATTTATCTTTTATAAAAGACAAAACCACTAAAAATTCCACTGTTATCTTTTATATTGAATAAAATGTTGTTCGACACATTTATTATACGTAAATTTTGATTACAACAAAGCAATTTCCGCTTCGATGTTCTTTGGGGTAAAGCAGATGGCTTTCAGCTCCACCTTTTCAAACACTTTATGCGCCTTATCAATGTCGCCAAGTCGCAGCTTAACGATATTGCCAGGCATCTGTTCCACCCAACCAGCTTTCTCCGGCACAAGTTTCTTGGCATAAGAGATAGCGGGCGAAACAAGCATGTCAATACCCATCTTGCCGTCATACGACAAGAACAAGTCGGTGCCCTCAATCTTCTTCACAATAAGGTTTATGCTTATAGACTTTGTAAAGCCCAGCACCTTAATGGGCACGGAGACAGACACCGTAGCCCCGTCTACATACCCAAGATTCACAGTCTTATGAAAATGACTGGCTACATAATCCTGCAGCTCAGCATAAGTAATAGATATCTTCATATTATTTCGTTTATCTGACAGTAGCGGAGGTTTCCAGCCTCCGCCTCACCAATTTTTTCACAATTCAAGACTTTTTCTTCGAGAACAAGTCTATCAACTTACCTATAAAACCTTCAGACTTCGGACAAGGATCTTCAAAGATTATTCTCTCTTCTTTTCCATATTCTTCGATAGACATATTTGTTCAAGCCTAAAAAGCCAGGCGGATAGGTATGCCATCCACCACACTTAGGGCATTTCACTGGAGCTGTATAGGCAGTTGCCATCCACTCGCAATCCATCCCCTTGAATCTATGTCCGCAATCATCGCAGACGAAAGTACATACTCCTCTAAGCATAAGCGATAGGATTTATATGTAAAAACAATGTTCTAAATAAGTGGAAATCAATACTAAAGAATTGAACAAGAATAATGATTAACAAAGCTAACTACAGGAATTGCGGGCATTAGCTTTCCGCTATGCCCACAATCAACAAATCAGTTTATACATTAAAACTGTAAGCGTTCGTAAACAGCCTTCTGCTCTTCAAAAGCATTATTTATTGCCTCTATGCACTTCTTCTCAAAGATAGAAACAAATCGCTTATAGCCTTCTTCATCATGATCATGCTCTAACTTACTAAGCTTCGAAGACACATCAGCCATAGACATATCAACGACAGAAGTAGTCAACACACTCTGAATTGCAGAATTCTTCTCTTCCTCAGAAATGTTTTGCTGCATGATTTCAGCCTTCAACTTACTTTTCAATTCAACCAATGAATCAGTCCAGCTATTTGTCACATACTTAAAAATATCAGAAAGAGACTTATAGTAATGACTTGTAACCTTATAAAAAGTAACATCACGCTGTACAACCGGCTTCTTGTTTCTATCTATAGCCCACAAGCCAGCACCACAAGCAACAGCGACCCCACCGGCAGTAGAAATGCCATTTTTCTCTAAACATAGACCTACTGCTATGGTAACAGCACCGCCAACTAAGCATGCAGCCGAGGCTACAGTATGCTTAGCTGGCTTTGTATAGGTTGTAGTTATAGCAGCCTCAGGGAAAGCGACTTTCGCCGTCATCTGCTTAACATACGAAACCACCTTAGCTTGCTCGTCATTCAGAGCTGCTATATATTTTTCTTTTACTCTCATAGTATCTTCTCTATTTCGTTAATACTTGCAATAGCTCTCGTATAATTCTCAAGCTGAGCTTTCTTATCCTTTAATTCATTTTCAAGAGAGTCAAGATAACCCTTAACAGAGTCATTTGCCTTAGTGATCAACTCGTTCTTACGACTTGTAAAAATATTTACAACTTCATTCTTCGACTTATTAAGTTCAATCTTTAAATCCGTATTGAACTCATCAAACAAATCACGTAAACCATTTTTAACCTTACGACGCGCTTCTCTTGCTCTTGAAGATATTTTATTCTTTGCGGTAGCCTCATCAACAGAACCTACAATAAGAGACACTTCGCAGTCTTGTGCAACATCCATAATACGCCCTACGACGTTATTTGTCAAATCCTTAATATTCATAACAGTGGAATTGCTCATTGAGGCAAGAACCTCACCAAGAATACGTCGTAAACCATCAGCATCGAACTTAGCTTCCGAATCCTTTTGCTCAGCTTCCGCAATGAGGCTTCCGATAGTATCTTTTATTGAATTCATAAGTTCACCAGACTTATTATTCCAATCATTTGACAATTTTTCAGCCGCAGCTTGAACCTGACTTTCTGCCTCAGAAACAAGTTTCTGCTCATCAATTTTCTTGTAAGAGCAGGAAACATCCTTATCTCTACCCCAAAAAGTAGACTGTCGTACGAATGTAACACCTTCTTCTTTAGTGGGAACTCTAACAGAAGGTGTCTGATAACGATTCCAACACTCCTTCATTGCCTGTTCTGCCATATCATCAGCCTTGCTTGCCAAAGAGTCTATATCTTTCACTATCTTTTCAACTACCTTTAGAGTAGCATTACGAACTGATTCTATCTGAGAAATATCTTTCTTACAAAGAGCATTGTTACGTTCATTTAGATTGGCCTTGCCATCACTCAAGATTGCTTTGATTTCGCTTGTAGCATTGCCAAAATAGCTGTTTACCTTACTTGAGATAATCTTATCACGATTCTTCACGAACTCACCATCAAGATAATCCTTTCTGATATCATCTATCTGTGAAAGCTCATTGAACGTAGACTTTATGTCACTGTCAGAAGCAAAGAAACTTGGATAGAATCTCTTCATCTGTTTTACGACATGACTCTCCATACTGTCCCAGTCTGACGGCTTTTTATTAGCAATAGAATAACCGATACCGGAACTCATCGTAAAACGAGGTTCTTCACCCCTATAGTCTGAGCCAGAAAGGTTGCGTCTGAACTGAGCTTTCAACTGTTTTTGGCAATCTTCTATCGCATTACCCAAATCGTCTTCAAACTTTGAGCCAGAATCTTGCAGCACAGAGTCAAATTTACTTGCAATAAGCACCACAGTGCCTATACCCTGCGAACCAATACGATTTGTAAGGAAGTTAACGTCTGTGCTGTCAAAAAAGCGAGAAGCAAAACTCAAAAAGAACACGCCGTGACATTCACGCAAGAACTCACGAGTGCGATGCTCGCGAGACACCACTGGGTCGTTTACACCCGGGGTATCCACGATTCTCATTCCTTTAAGTCGCTCATCATTCAGACGTATAGTAAGACTCTTCACTACAGATGTAAATTGTCCGTCTGCACCAACAAAATTCTCAAGAATATCCTGCAAATCCTTGATATCAGTAAAGTCATTCTCTTCAGAAGCTTTTCCGACCTTACCTTTGGCAACACGAGTACATCGTGATATAAGTTCTTTAGCAGCAGACAGCTCATCTGGAATATTCGCCATCTTTGCTGCCTCTTCATCTGTCAACGCAGGATTCATTGACTTCACGTTATTTACGAAGTCGTCATATTCTTTGGCCTTGTCCTCAAACTTTTCCCATTCCTTAGCCGTGTAGTACTCAACGGAGAACACGTTCTTTTCGCCATATTCCAACACTGTCAAGCCGGCTGTCATTGGCGTAGATGCCCTTGGCAACACATTCTCACCTTCAAACAACAGCGAGTTGAGGAATGATGACTTACCTGCCTTCACCTGACCAACGACACCTATTTTCAATATCTCGTTGTCACGTTTCAAGCGGTCACCACCTTCCTTTATGTCGCAAACTTTCTCTTTTATCTTTGAGAAAATCTTCTTTATCTCTTCATTATCTGACGCACTTGCAATGTCAACCGCTTTTGTTAACTTTCCAAATACATCATTATAATTGTTTATATTTATAGCCATACTTATTAAAAATTAGAGATCCAATTTTCAAATCGATCATTAGCAGCCAACTTCGTCAACGATTGCGACTCCATCAACAAACCCTTATCTGCATTAATAAGAAGTTCGCATATGTCTTGACAATGATAGATTGCAGCCGTCTCCAAGGCGTTATAACCATTTTTATCCTTTAGAGATAGGTCAACCTCATGATCAATCAAGAACTTCATCATAGCATTATTGCTATTCTTAGCCACGTATGTCAATGGAGAATATCCCTGACTATTACATTTTGTCAAGTCAACTCCATTTGAGAAGCAATCAAGGAATCTGTTCATATTGTCATTGGCAATAGCAGAGAACACATCAGTTTCTTCTTCTTCCTTTATGTTCTGCAATGCACGCAAACGCTTTTCGTTCTTCTTTATTGCATTCTCACAACATGTGGTAAATACATGAACAATCTCTTGTTTCTTCTTTTGGAGAAAACTTTTATAGATAGAAATCGTCTCTTTGAAGGCAACTATATTGTCATAATCTTCTTTCAATGAATCTTGATTATTATCATCATCGTTTAAATCATAATTTTCGTAAGCTTGTCTTATGAGGTCCAATTCTTCTTTACGTGATTCTGTGTTCCGAAATTTAAATTCATCAATGTTTTCATCAGCAGCCTTAATTATTCTTTTATATTCATTTACGGCGTTCTTTGATTGTCTTTGCAAATTTGAAGCATCACTAAAGAAGCCTGTTTTTTCAGCCCATTGTTTTTCTCGGTCCAAAGCTTTTGACCATCCCTTCATTGCTCTATTGAGAAGACCGTTCAATCCATCTCTTGAATTAAGAATCTCATCATAGGATTTAATGATTACATCTTCAACCACTGGCAAATGATCTTTTACGAATGAAACTTTCTCTTCGCTAGAAGTTTCTGATTTAGAGAAAGCATCAGCCTTTTTCTTTGCCAATTCTTTTCTATCTTTTTCCAAATCAGCAAGCGATTTATCACAGTCTTTAATCTTCTGATCAAAACAAACAGCAAGCCAATTTGTCCAATAAGAAACAGAACGAGTATTAGAGAAACCATCCTTCATTTTGTAGATAATAGAAGCAAGGACTTTCATCACCCCACATCTTGTAGTTGCCTTTTGCTTATTCTTCAATGAATATATGGCACTTTCTCCTATTGAAGAAAAGCCAATAATGTCTATTGGTTGTATCTTCAATTTGGATTTACATACCTTCTCTGCTGACTGCAAGATTTTAACAAGATCATTGGCAGGTTTCTTGTCCATTTTATTAAATACAATAACAAAAGGATAATGACCGCCATTATTGTCTATCTGCTTATTCAACATTTCTATATCACGTTGTGAAATAGTTCCTGCTTCAGCATCTATACACCAAAACAAAGCATCAGAATCTTGCAAAGCATCAATAGCTGTATCTATATCCTTCTTTCCATTCTCTTTATTGGCATTGTCTGAATTATTATATCCAGGAGTATCAATGAACACCAAACCCTTTAAATACTCACATTCTTTAGAAACGGGTACATTTAGATATAGTTCGTCTAAAACGGAAGAAACATAAATCTTCGACTTGGAAGAGTGTTGAATACAATCCAACACCTCACGATTAAGTTTTACGACATGCCCTTTACAATTCTTGCCAGACACTATCAACTTTGTTACCTTATCGGAAAAAGAGATATAGGTATTAATCATGGACACAGGTTCTATTCCGGTTGGAAGAACAGCACCAATTCCCGTAATATTATTTAGGAAAGAAGATTTACCAGAACTATAGCCTCCACCAACTGCGACATTTATAGCATCACTAAAACCTGAATGGTCAAGATAAACCGGCATCTTCGCAAAAGGATCAGCACAACTTTCAGTCAAATTATTTATAGAGGCATCTACAAACGGATTTTCTGCTTCTCGCGTATTTATTTTAGAATAATCTTCCTTTAGTTGATTATATTTATCACTATATGGCGTAAATTCATCTTTTACTGACAAATCCATACCAGAGGTACAGATATGCGATATCAAATCCAACACAGTCTGCGGATTCTCATATTTATTGACTTTCAAAAATGCAGACATGGGCTTTTTGCCCATGCTTGCACTTTTATTTTTTATACCATCAAATCCCATATTAAATTTGAGTTTTTAAAGCATTCAACTTCTCCACTACAGCATTCAGGGCAGCGACCTTCTGAGCCACGACCTTCTCTTCTTCCTGCTGCTGGTTCTTTATAGCATTGATGTTCTCGTTGTACTTTTGTGTCTCAGAATCAATAAGTGCAGAAACATTATTGTAAACCTCAGAACGCTGTTCCTTGATCATATCCTCGATAGGCAGACGCAATGCTTCGATAATCTTTGAAACAATCTCTGAAGTAAACTTCATCTTGATCTCCTCTATCTTCTGCTCCTTGCTCTTTCCAAAGATCATACGGATAATATCAGGAATGATATTGATGAGGATAGTAACAAGCGGACCAAGAATCTTGCTCAACATCTTAACCAATTCACCCAAGCCCTTGTAAGCAACAAGTTTCTTAGCCAACTGATCAAGACCCTTCTTCAATAGACCTTCAAGAATGTCCTTACCAAGCATGTTGCCGATAATCTCCTCTGCTCCAGACAGCATCTTGTTGTCCTTATCGTTGATGATTGTGTCCACATTTACCATAAACTCCTGAAGGGCACCTCCTACAACGTCGGAATATTCTGTAATCTCACGTTTCAGTGAGTTAACAATAACCGGGCGTATAATGGTAAGAATCTCCTGATTCAAGGCATTACCATCTGTCTGGCCATACAGAAGAGTGGCAATATAACCAGCCTTTTCTCTCAAAGCCTCTGAGATATCATCAAGGATATCATCAGCAGAACCCTCTACAGACTGAGCAGACTCAGCCTTTCTCTTCAAGTCTTCCACAGCCTTAGCCTGTGCATTTTTTAGACTCTCTATCTTTTCAGAGAAATCTGACTTGTCAGAAAGCATAAGCTTCATCTGTAGTTGCAATTCTGCAATGAATGAATCAATGAAGTTAACAACCTGTCCCTTATACTTGTTCACTATCAAACTCTCGGCATCAATAGAACTCAAAATATCAAGAACACCGTTGAAGTCCTTGTTCACAGCAGAAGCAGATACAACCATTGTTGAGTCACCCAACAATCTCTTAGCTACCGATTCTACATTAGCCTTAACATCCAGCACCTCTTGCTCTGGTTTCTTGTCTATTTTAGAAACAACTACAGCCAACTGTGCACCATACTTCTTGATTTCCTCTATGAAGCTAAGAGTGCTCAATCTTAATGTACCACCTTCAACTTCACTTACCAACACAAAGAAGGTTCCGTCCTGCACGTAATGCAGAATGGCATTGTTATGAGCCTCTACACCCGAATCGATACCAGGCATATCAACAACAACAATATTTCTGTCATTCCATTCCTTTACGATAGAATTGTTGAGATACAACTTAACAAAATTTCTCGGGGTCAACTGCAATGACTTAAGCTGCGAAATAGGAGCAGTCTCCACCAACTTATCATCAAGCCAAACTTCAAGCTTTTCATTTGATGAAAAATACAACTCATAAGACACTGCGGTCTCTGGCAGTATATTAGTAGGAAGGATATCAACTCCCAACATACTGTTTATCAAAGAACTCTTACCAGCATTGAAATCACCAACGAAAGGAACCTTAATAAAAGAATCCTTTTCGAGACTATTGACCAATGTTAACTTATCAGCCTCTGCTTTCTTCAAAGACTCAGGATTGTTGAAATTTTCTTTAGCTACAGCAAACGCTTGATTAACCAAAGAAACGTACTGATTGATTTTTTCCATTGTATATAGTGTATATAGTTTTTAGTCCAACTTCACAAACTCAAAGTCATTCGGATTGCAGCATGCCTTCTTGTAGTCGAAAGCATAGATGCGCATATATGTCTCTTGCAGTTCCTTCGCTCCATTGTAGAATGGGTTGGTGGTGTGCTGCAGAGTCGTAACGGTCACAACCATGTCTGGTGTGAGAACGGTGCCATTGGAGCGCTTGATACGTTTAGGCTTCACTTGAAAAACCCTACTCATAGTAATTCGTCTTTTAGGTTATACTATAAATGCCGTTTGCACGGCATTACCTGTCAAAGAGCAAAGTTAGGGTAAAGTGACGAGCTGTACAAGTCCATAATGGTTCATAGGTATAAAAAAGAATGGTATGGTTTCCTTCTTTCACCACTTTCTTGTAAATTAGGCTCGGATAAAGCCCGTAGAAAAGAAAATAAGAAAGAGAAAACCATACCATTTGTCTATTTTTCTGATATTGTTTTTCCGGCAAGTACCAGGGCACGCTGACGCAGATAGCTATGCAGAGTGAAACCGTCAGCCTTGACGCAGTTGAGGAGGGCGCGCTTCTGCATCACCACCTCTTTGAGCGCCGGGAACACATCGTTGTAACGTTTCTTCACGTCCTTGTTCTCGGTCTTCACCGATGTCTTCTTCACAAGCTCCTCCACATCGGTAATCTTTCGAGCGAAGTAGTCGGCGCCCTTCTTCAGACGTTCCTGCAGCAGGGCATTCGTCTGATAGTCGGCAGAAGCGATGACAATCTGACTGTACTGCAACTTGAAGCGCTCGGCTACATCCATAAGCTCGGTCTTTATAGTGCCCGTGCGTGCCTTGTATTCGGCAATGAGCTTCGGGAAGGAACGGCGGAAATGTCCGTCGAGCAAGTCGAGCACACGGTTGAAGGCATCCATGAGCGGGCGGAAGTCGAACAGTTCGCTCACCACCGAAAGATAGTAGTCGCGCTGCAACTGTTCTATCTGTCCCTCGCTCGGCGTGTGCTCAATGGCGTGCGTGGCGTATTCGTCTACAGCCTCATCACGTATGATAGCCGACTGCGGCAGTGGCGCACTCAGCACCATGCCCTCCAGAGTGCGGCAACGCGAGAGAGCCACGTATGTCTGTCCGTGGGTGAAGGCGCGCTGCACGTCGATGATGGCGTGGTCGAACGTAAGGCCCTGACTCTTGTGAACGGTGATAGCCCAAGCCGTCTTCACGGGGAACTGCGTGAAGGTTCCTTCCACCTCCTCGCTTATCTCGTTGGTCTTTTCGTTGAGCACGTAGCGCGTGTTGTCCCACTGCTCGGGCTGCACACGAATATTCTCGCCGGTGTCCTTCGCCGTAACGGTGAAGCCCTCGGCATCTATCGCCGCAATAGTGCCGATCATACCGTTGTAGTAAGCCTTGTCTGCCGACGAGTCGTTCTTCACGAACATCACCTGCGCACCGGTCTTCAGCGTGAGCGTCTCGTCGGTCGGGAAGAGCATCTCTGGATACTTGCCTTCGATGGTGGCAGTGTAGGTATAGGGCTTGCCGGGGAGCAGTTCAAGCTCGTGGTCGTTGATGCGCTGCGCCTGCCAGTTGTGCGTCGTAAGACGTATGTAGCCGTCTTCTTTGCGCGGCTTAAAGTTGGGAATGTAGCGCGAGTTGAGCGCAGAGAGCACCGCAGCGTCAGCACGGTTTTCGCGCACCTTATTCAGTATGTCGAGGAAACGCTTGTCGCTCTGGCGATACACCTTCGTCAGTTCGACGATGGCGTAGCGTGTGCGCTGCAGGGCGAGCGACGAGAAGAAATAAGGCGTGGCGTAATAGCGCGAGAGCATCTGCCATTCGTCGTCCTTAGCCACGGGAGCAAGCTGACCCAAGTCGCCGATCATAACCATCTGAACACCGCCAAACGGCAGGTTGTTCTTGCGGAAACGGCGCAGCACGCTGTCTACGGCATCGAGAAGGTCGGCACGCACCATAGAGATTTCGTCGATGACGAGCGTGTCGATAGAACGGATGACGTTTATCTTCTGTTTGGAGAAGCGAAACTGCTGTTCCTTGAGATTATAGTTGGGTATGAACGGCGCAAACGACAACTGGAAGAACGAGTGGATAGTCACACCTTCGGCGTTGATGGCAGCGATGCCCGTAGGCGCTACCACCACGATGCGCTTCGACGACTCCTCCTTCAGTCGGCGCAGAAAGGTGGTCTTTCCCGTGCCAGCCTTACCGGTGAGGAAGAGGTTGGTGTTCGTTGTCTCTATTATGTCCCAAGCGAGTTGCGTCTGCTCTGTCATTTACTTTGCTGATTAATGGTTGTTTAATGTGTGTTCCGTGTGAATAATGAATTACAAAAGTAGTAATTATTTTTTGATTTTGACATCAATCAAGTAGTATAATTTTCGGCTTCTGCTATTTCTGCGTACCTTTGCAATGTTTAGGAGGTATGGGCTTTCCTGCCCGTATCACACAACAGGGCTACGGCAAGAACTGAAAGTCAGCGGCGCGTAGCGGAAAGCTAATGCCATAGCCTCCTACTGAATAAAAAAAACGAAATATGATAAAAGCTTTATTTTTCGACGTCGACGGAACGCTCGTCAGCTTTAATACGCACAAGGTGCCGGAGTCAACAATCGAAGCGCTTCGCGAGGCTCACAAGCGCGGCGTGAAGCTCTTCACCTCCACGGGTCGCCCACACCAGTTGCTCAACAACATCACGGAGGTGGAGGACATCATGGACGGTTTTATTCTTGCCACCGGTGCTCAATGTGTATATGGCGACAAGGTAGTGCGCCAGGACCTTATCCCTACTCACGAGGCAGAGGCGATAGTCGACTTCTGCAACCGTCTCGACGTGCCGGCAGTGATTGTAGGCACAAAGGATCTGCAGATTATCAACCGCAACGACAGCGTTAATCATGTATTCTACGACATGCTGAAGGTGACGTACAACAAGTTCGACGTGCCGGTTGAGGAGGTTATAAAGCAGGGCATACTGCAGATTACGCCGTTCCTCACCGAGGACCAGGAGCGCACTATCCTACCCCACATACCAGGTACAACGTCTGCACGCTGGTATCCTGCGTTCTGCGACCTTACGTCTGCCACTGCCGACAAAGCGAACGGCATCCGTGCCATTGCCGAGCACATGGGCATCGACATCAGCGAAACGATGGCGTTCGGCGACGGCGGCAACGACCTTTCTATGTTGCGTGCGGCTGGCGTTGGCGTGGCTATGGGCAATGCGCTTGACGAGGTGAAGGCGCACGCCGGCTATGTGACGAGCAGCGTAGACGAGGATGGCATCGCGAATGCGCTGAAACACTTTGAAATTATTTAGGATATGTGGTGAGGTGGTGTTATGTTGTTATGTTGAGATATGTTTCATTTGTCAACATAACACCATCTCAACACATCAACATCATATTTTACAACAATGGTGAGAACACTCTAACAAGCGACTCCGCCAGACGGTGCATGAACGGGCGTTTTCGCTCGCTGTACACGCTCAGGGAGTCTACACATTCTTGCTCATCACTGATAAAGATTTCCTTCATGCGCAGCGCTGTTGTGCGGTCGTAGATAAAGACGTTGGATTCGAAATTGTTCTCGAAGCTACGGAAGTCGATGTTCGTAGAACCGCAGGTGCAGAGCGCATCGTCAGCCACAAGCAACTTGCTGTGGTTGAATCCAGCCTCGTAAAGCATTATCTTAACGCCTGCCTCAAGCACCTCCGTCACGAACGACATCGACGAAAGTTCAAGCAAGCGAGAGTCGCTATGATGCGGAATCATCAGTCGCACATCTACGCCGGCAAGTGCTGCTGTGCGCATGGCGAAGAGCACCTGCTCAGTAGGCAGGAAGTAAGGCGACTCCATGTATACATAGTTCTTCGCCTCAAGCAGTATGCGCACATACCCCTGCATGATGTCGGGCCATTTGGCAATCGGACTGCTCGTCACGACCTGCATCAGGCAGTTGTTGTCTATGCGCCACGGCATCGGCGGATAGTATTTTGAGTTGGTGACGAGTGTGCGGTCGACGAAATACCAATCGACGAGGAACGTGCGCTGCAGGGCGTACACCGCTCCACCACGTATACGGAGATGGGTGTCGCGCCAAGGCAGACGCCCTTTGTATATTCCTTTCACATAGCGCAGGGCGATGTTCATGCCGCCAACAAACGCCTCAACGCCGTCTACTACGCACACCTTGCGGTGGTTGCGGTAGTTCACCTTACTCGTGAACGCCGGAAACTTAACGGGCATAAAGGCATTGACATCTATCCCGGCACGGCGCATACGCTCGAACAACTCGCGGGGCACTCGCCAGCAGCCCACATCGTCGTAGATAAGCCGCACCTCTACGCCCTCTCTCGACTTGCAGATGAGTGCGTCGGCAACAAGCCGTCCGAGTGCGTCGTCGGCGAAGATGTATGTCTCAAGATGTATATGCTTGCGTGCCGAAGCTATCGACTTCAGCAATGCGGGGAAGAACTCGTAGCCATCGGTGTAGAACTCCACCTCGTTGTCCTTGAACGGAAGGGCGAGACTCTGGTTGGTAAAGAGTTGTATGAGCGAACGGTAGTCATCGGGCAACGTCAATTGGCGTTGCTCCACAAACTCCAGCATCGAACGCTTCGACAGTTGGTCGAGCGACCGCTGTGATATGAACGTCATCTTGCGGGTGTTCCGTCCGAAGAAGACGTACAGTATTATTCCGACAATGGGCATAAAGAGCAGCACCATCACCCAAGCTATTGTCTTTGCCGGCTGACGGTTGTCCATCAATACTGCCAGCATGATGCTGACAATAATGAAGACGTAAGCTAATATGAATGCCCAATGGATGTAGAACATATCGTATGTTGTTATGGTGAGGTGGTGTTATGTTGAGATGTTGTTATGTTGAGATGTTGAGATGTTGTCATGTTGAGATATGCTTCATTTGTCAACACATCAACATTACACCATTTCAACTTATCATGCTATAATATTACTTCCCAACAACCGGGCGAGCTTCGAGCGCAGTTCGTGCGCCGTCTTATACTCTTCCATCAGTTGCTGCAGTCGTTCGGGTTCGTTCACCGCAAGCGAAATATCGCGTTTCAGGTCGCGCAGACGTTGCTCAAGATAGTCCATACGGAAGTCGTTGAGCAGGTGTTCGGTCTGTTGGCGCAGAGCCTCTATGCGGTTCTCCTCTTCGACGCGCAGTTCGTCGGCGTTCTTCTCCTCGTCGGCACGTGCCGCCTTCTGTTCGTCGAGCAACTGATACTTGTCCATGCAGAGGTCGGTAGCTATGCGCGATATCTCGATATCCGAATGGTGAAGAAAGAACTGCTCGGCACAGAAATTCTCGTCGCCGGCGTGGTTCACAGCCTCGTCAAGGATGCGCGAGTTGAGCGGATTGGCAAACTTCAGTCCGTCCACACCGAGGTTGTACGCTATGTATTGCGCCACATTCAGGTTAACCGTCGTGCCGTCCTCCGTCTCTACATTATTATATATGATAGTGTCGCCGTTGCGCACAACCAGCTCCACAAGCATCTGCTCCACCTTCGACGCCTGCTGTAGCGGGGAAGGAGAGTTTTGAATTTTGAGTTGTGAGTTTTGAGTTGCCGTCTGCGTCGATTGTGAGTTATTCAATGAGGAAGCGGTTTCCTCGCGGTTGCTGCGAATGAAGTTGTTGAGCGTATTGATGAGCGTAGCCTCGTTGATGCCCATACGCACCGAGCAGTCGTGCAGATATGTGTCGCGCAGAATCGGGTTCGTCACGAACGATATGCTGCGCACCACGGAGTTGATTGCCTCCGAACGCTTCAGCGGGTCGCGTTCGTTGCGCAGCAGCAAGTCGGTCTTGAACTCGATGAAGTCGGTCTGATGTTCCTCAATATACTTGCGGAAGTCCTCAGCCGAGTGCTTGCGTGCGAACGAGTCGGGGTCGTCGCCGTCGGGCAGCAACAACACCTTGAGGTTCATGCCTTCAGAGAGCAACATGTCGGTACCGCGCAGCGCAGCGTGTATGCCTGCCGCGTCGCCGTCGTAAAGCAGGGTGATGTTCGACGTGAAGCGGTGCAGTATGTGTATCTGATGCACCGAAAGCGCCGTACCCGAGTTAGCCACCACGTTCTCTATGCCGCACTGATGCATGGAGATGACGTCGGTGTAGCCCTCCACCATGTACACACGGTCTTCCTTGGCTATCGCCTTCTTAGCCTGATAGATGCCATACAGCTCGCGGTCCTTGTGGTAAATCTCCGAGTCGGGCGAGTTGACGTACTTCTGGTTCACGCCCTTTGTGCGCGAGTCGAGCAGTCGTCCGCCGAAGCCAACCACCTTTCCGCTGATGCCTATCCACGGGAAGATGACGCGTCCGGCATAGCGGTCGATTAGTTCGCCACGATCGTTCTTGTAGCAGATGCCGGTCTTCAGCAGGAAGTCTTCCTTATAGCCCTTGCGCAGAGCCTCCTGTGCCAAAGCACGGCGGTCGGTGCTGTCGAAGCCCAACTGGAACTTGCTCACGATGTCGTCGCGGAATCCACGGCTGCGGAAATACTGCATGCCGATGGCTACGCCGTCAGCGGTGTCGTGCATGAGGTGCTGGAAATAAGAGGCAGCCCACTCGTTCACGATGAACATACTCTCGCGCTCGCTCTGCTCGCGCTTCTCGTCGTCGGAGAGTTCGCGCTCCTTTATCTCGATGTGATACTTGCGTGCGAGCCATCGCAACGCCTCGGGATAGGTCATCTGCTCATGCTCCATAATGAAGCCAACGGGGTTGCCGCCCTTGCCGCATCCGAAGCAATGGCAGGTGCCGCGTGCCGGCGACACATAGAACGACGGGGTCTTCTCGTCGTGAAACGGGCATAGGCCCTTATAGTTGCTGCCGCTCTTGCGAAGCGTCACAAACTCGGACACTACCTCCACAATGTTGGCAGCGTCTTTTATCCTTTCTATCGTTGCATGGTCTATCATCAACTGCGAAGTTACACATTTTTTTCCATTCTGCCCTCTCTGTCACGCACGTTTTAGCTCCTCACGTACTAAAATTAATTAAAAGAGACCTGCCTATTTTACCAATCAACACAAAATCACTAACTTTGTACTTGTATGTATGCATCACTGCATACACCGACCTAACGACTTTTACTAAAACAAACATAACAATGATTAAAAACAACCTCCTTCTCACAGCTCTCTTCACAGCTGCTTGTACCAGCGCGTTTGCGCAGACCGAGACATTCGACCTCAACTCGCAGCGTGGTGAAAAGCAGGATGTGAACATGGTGCCGGGCAAGAAGCTCGACCACCACGGCATCGTCGTAAACCCTACGCCGCACAACTTCAACCTCGACTTGCAGACATGGACCGACCTCAGCGCTGGCGTTAAGCTCATCGACAAGTCGGGCAAATTTGCCAACGACGTCAACTTCCTCAAGCAGAACGCTAAGGGCACTCCGCTCAACATCACCTTCGGCGAGAAACCGGCAAAGAAGGCTGGTCTGAAGAAGATGGTATCGGGTGCTTATCTCCTCACCGTCGACAAGAAGGGTATCAACATCGTGGGCTACGACGAGCGTGGCGCGTTCTACGCTCTTCAGACTCTGCGCCAGATTGTGGAGAGTCCGGCTGCTCAAGGCAAGGTGCCTTACCTCACATGCAACGACTATCCCGACCTGCCGCTGCGCGGCGTGGTAGAAGGTTTCTACGGCGAACCGTGGTCGCACCAGGTGCGCCTCTCGCTCATCGACTACTACGGACGCAACAAGCTCAACGAGTATGTGTACGGACCGAAGGACGACCCTTATCACAGCTGTCCTAACTGGCGTCTGCCCTACCCGCCCGAGCAGGCTAAGAACATCCACGAACTCGTGGAGGCTTGCCGCCGCAACCGCGTCGACTTCGTGTGGGCTATCCACCCGGGTCAGGACATCAAGTGGAACGAGGAGGATTATAACAACCTCGTAAACAAGTTCAACCTCATGTACGAACTCGGCGTGCGCTCGTTCGCCATCCACTTCGACGACATCGACGGCGAGGGTACAAACCCGAAGAAGCAGGTGGCACTCGTGAACCGCCTCACAAAAGAGTTCGTGAAGGCGAAGGGCGACGTTGCTCCGCTCGTTGTCTGCCCTACCGACTACTCACAGCTTTGGGCTAAGCCGGGTCCTGACGGACCGCTCGCTATCTACGGCAACGAGCTCGACCCTGATGTGCAGGTGTTCTGGACTGGTGCTGTGGTTTGCTCTGACCTCACCAAGGAGACTCTCGACTTCGTAGACTCTCGTATCAAGCGTCCGGCTTACTACTGGTGGAACTTCCCCGTTACCGACTATGCCCGCCACATCATCATGCAGGGCCCGACATACGGTTTGGAGACCGACATCACAGACAAGATGACTTCTGGCGTGCTGTCTAACCCGATGGAGCACGGCGAGGCTTCGAAACTGGCTCTCTACGGCGTGGCTGACTACAACTGGAACGTAGCCGACTACAATGCTATCGACAACTGGGAACGCGGTCTTGTAGACCTCACACCGGAGGCTCACGAGGCTTACCGCACATTCGCCATCCACTCTTGCGACACAGAGACGGGCTACCGCCGCGCCGAGTCGTGGGAGACAAACACCTTCCGTCTTGCCGACTACTCTGACAAGGCTTACAACGACCTCTATGCAGAGTTCGACCGCGTCGAGAAGACAAAGAGCACTATGGAGCGCGACTGCAAGAATCCGCTTCTGATGAAGGAACTGAAGCCGTGGCTCATAGAGTTCGAGAAGCTCGGTGCACGTGGCAAGAACACTCTCGAACTGATGAAGACATTCCGCAGCGGCGACGCTTCTAACTTCTGGAACGGTTTCGTAGCTAACCGCATGACTAAGGAGGCTCGCGCCGCTTACGAGAAGCACAAGCTCGGCACAATGAAGCTGCAGCCGTTCTACGAGAACGCTATGGACGACATGGCGCAGGAGTTCTTCAAGAATCTCACTGGTGAGGTGCCTGCTTTCTATAAGGGCATGGGCACTTACCCGACGCTCGCTACAACTCAGAGCAAGCTGATGTTCGACAACGACTCAACCACATACTACCACTGCGGTCAGAGCCAGTCTACTGGCGACTGGGTGGGTGCCGACCTTGGCACGGTTCGCGACGTTCGCGAGGTGAAGATTCTCCAGGGACGCAACTCGGTAGACGATGTTGACTACTTCGACAACGTAGTGCTCGAGGCTTCTGAGGACGGCAAGTCGTGGACACAGCTCACCGGCGAGTTACTCAAGACCTACATCATCCATTGGAAGGGCGAGCCGGTAAAGGCACGCTACGTCCGCATCCGCAAGGCCGTATCTGAGAAGAAGAGCTGGATTGCTGTGCGCGAGTTCATGGTTAACCCCACAACTCCAGAGAGCCTCAACTTCAAGGTTGAATCAGCAGATCTCGACGCTGCCATGTTCGGCTTCGACAAGAACCCTGTAACATCGTTCCGCAACAGCGGCAAGACTTCGTTCTCTGTCGTTCCTGGCACAAAGGCATACACCATGCTCCTCAACGTAGAGCAGAACGGCGCCGTTAAGTTCAACCAGTACAACAAGAAGGGCAAGCTCCTCGCTTCTACCGACATCAACAACTCGTTCTTCAACGTAGAACTCAACAAGAAGGCTGTGAAGGCTGAGATTGAGGGCAACGTAGAGGTGTTCGAGATAATCGCGAAGTAAAAGCGACGTCATTACCATAAGACAACGCATCGCCAACAAGCGACGCTAACATAACCCACAAAACGGATGGCAAGCTACAAACGGCTCGCCATCCGTTTTTTTGTTGCAACTTTTTGCAACAATCCAAATAAAGCCTTACCTTTGCACTCCGAAAAAGATTAAGGGATAATAATATTATGGATTTTAATTTCATCGGGACTATATGGTCTCTTCTTCCTCCCGTCGTGGCAATTGCGCTTGCACTGAAGACCAAGGAGGTATATTCTTCGTTGTTCATCGGCATTGTGCTCGGCGCTATATTATACAGCATGTCGATGGGCACAGGTTTTGAAGGCTTCTTGACTCATCTGCTCAACGACACCGTTGGCACGGGAGCTGACGCCAAGCAGTACGGTCTTATCTCCTGCCTGTCCGACCCATGGAACGTGGGCATCATCGTGTTTCTTGTGGTTTTGGGTTCCATCGTGTCACTCATGAACAAGGCTGGCGGATCGGCTGCTTTCGGACGCTGGGCTTCCAAACACATAAAGACAAAGATAGGTGCGCAGATTGCAACTATCATTCTCGGTCTGCTCATCTTCATCGACGACTACTTCAACTGTCTCACCGTAGGTTCTGTGATGCGTCCGATAACCGTGCGCCATGGCGTTACAAAAGAGAAGCTCGCCTACCTCATCGACTCTACCGCTGCTCCGGTCTGCATCATATCGCCCATATCGAGCTGGGCGGCTGCCGTATCGGGTTTCGTGTCGGGCGGCGAGAATGGCCTGGCGTTGTTCTGTCAGGCTATACCATTCAACTTCTACGCTTTCTTCACCATCATCTTCATATTTATGATCGTCGTGTCGGGCTTCGACTTCAAGGCCATGAGCAAGTACGACGCACGTCTGCAGGAATGGTACGAGCGCACCGGCGGTCAAGTGGATGAGGTGATTGACACAAAACTGCAAATCGTAGAACACGGTGTGGGTGCCAAGCAAGACAGCAAGAAGCCTGCAACGACAAAGGGTTCGGTTGCCGACCTCGTAGTGCCTATCCTGATGCTCATCGTGTTCTGCATGGCTGGCATGGTTTACTCTGGAGGATATTTCGACGCAACGAGCACTTGCTACCACAACTTCGTAGACGCTTTTGCAGCAAGCAACGCTTCGGTCGGACTGGTTATCGGTTCGCTTGCAGCGTTGATTCTTACAATAGCAATGTTCGTGGCACGCCGCACACTGAAGTTCGACAATGCCATGAGTTGTCTTATCAAAGGCTTCGAAGCCATGGTGCCTGCCATACTGATTCTCACTCTTGCATGGACACTGAAAAGCATGACCGACTCACTTGGCGCTGCCGAATACGTGTCGGGCGTTGTGGCAAGCACGGCTTCTGGTCTGCAGATGCTGCTGCCTGCGATAATCTTCATCGTTGCAGCGTTGCTCGCCTTTGCCACCGGCACCTCTTGGGGAACATTCGGCATACTCATCCCTATCTGCATTGCCGTATTCCCTGCAGCCGCACCGCTGCGCATCATCTCCATCTCGGCGTGCATGGCAGGTGCAGTCTGCGGCGACCACGTGTCTCCTATCTCCGACACCACCATTATGGCGTCGGCTGGTGCCGAGTGCAAGCACGTTCACCACGTGTCGTCGCAGTTGCCCTACGCCATAACTGTCGCCGCCGTGTCATTCCTGACATTCGTTATCGCCGGCTTCACGCAGCAGCTCGGCATCGTAGCCAGTGCTGCCATTTCCTGGATCTTAGGCATTGCAATGCTTTTCTCAGCATTGTGGGTGCTGAGAAGAATCAGTTACAAGCAATAAATCTACCATATCTATCAGCAGCGACGTAACAAGCTGTATATAAACAAAATAAAGGCTGACAGATAGTTAAAAAAAAGATCTATCTGTCAGCCTATCTATCAGCCTAATTGCGTTTCAAAGAGAATGTTTAATTGTCTGTGCCATTCACTGGCAGGGAGTCAGATACTTCTCCGCCAAGGCAGGATAGCCTTTAGCTGCCATCAGCGAATCCCATGATTGAGGCAGTTCTATTGCAACGGTAGAGAAAGCACCGCCCGGCAGGGTCTGTACCTTATTGCGTGAGGCATCGCCCGTGATAAGAAAAGCCGTAGAACCTTTCTGCATGGTCAGAATGGTGGTCATGCTCTGAGCTTCAGTATCATACCATACTGGAGTAGTCGTTTCCTCACCACCCTCAGTCTTAACAATATGAGACAGATACTGATTGAACGAGTGCTCCTCGCCATCCTTTCGTCCACCAGCATTGGCATAGTAATTGGCAAAGGCTCGCTCGTATGCCGAACGACGTGAATTATCTATTAGAGCATTCTCCAAAGCACCTATCGAGGTGTAGCCATTTTTAAGAATATTTGCTACTGGCTCTGTCATCATCACCACACGATTGGTAAACTGCTTGCCACTGCCAAGTGCAAACTGGCAACGCTCGGAGATGTCCCACGCCATGAGTTGCATCACCCGTTCTGGATCGATGGTGGATGGAGCCATGTTGTTGCCCCACATCAGAGCTGATGAAAGCGTGATGGTATTATCGTTGATGTCATACCCCTGCTGTTCGTTCCATGTCTGCCAACCCACACGATGGCAGGCATCCTCGTCTTCAACCAAGCACCATGGCTGAAGATAGCCAAAGGTACCCATACGGTTCTGCCCTACATAATATCCAGCCAGATTTTGCAGAGCCAAGGTCATAAAACGGCTGATAGAAACGTTGGCCTCGGCATTGATTTCGCCCTGACCACTGCTGATGCCGAGCTGGCGAGCCACCGGACCATTAAGCCATGAATATGGCACCCAAGCGTGAGTACTCTGCAATGTGCGACGGAAATTGCCACTCGCCATAGCCTTTGTCATGGCTATCAGGATAGGCATATACTCTGGCTTGCATCCTGCCATACAAGCATTTACGGCAACATGCCATGTAGTAGTCTGACGAAAAGCAGCAGGCAACACAGCTATTGTCTCGTTCCACGCATGGTCGGTATAGTCAAGATATTCCTTCACCTTATTATATGTAGGCGGACAGAATGGAGCACCATCGCTCCAGCCCATCTTCTGGAAATAGGCATATATCTCATCGAGCGTTCCGTGAAACACATCATCTGTTATACCCTGCGCAGTTTGCGTTGCAGAATACTCATCTTTCGAGATAGGTGTAGTGAGTGCCCTTACAATCTGTGGCCATGTCACTTCACGTGTGTTTTTAACCAGTTGCTCTTCAGTATGTGAAGCAAAGGCACCGGGATAGACGGCTACACGCAACACAGGCACACCATTGTTGTGGGCTGTGTAACGTGCCTCCTCATCAAAGCCTGGAGCTGTAACTATGACCGAAGGAATGCTAAGTTTTTCGGCTACAATACACGAACCGGTTTCCTTTGGAGTACAGATGCCGCAACCACCATTTCCTGCAATAACCGCATCTACTTTCAGGTCGATTAACCGTTGGCGGAACTCCTCTGTGCTCTGTCTTACAATGCCCGGTGCTGGATACGGACCAGCTATCGGCAATTCGTTGTACATTATAACTTTTGCCGTAGGATAATTCTCCTTGATAAGCTGCTTGAGAGCCGGATGGGTGATGTTGTACATAAAGTCTTCGCCAACAATAGCTATCGTCTTGCCATCAAGGGTATTGAGACGTGGAGCCATGGTAATAGGCTCAATGGTGGAAAATCCCACAGGACTAACCACATTGTAAGTTGTCAGACCCGTTTCATCAGGATTGCACGTATCGTCACATTCAAAACGATGGTCTTGTGCACCTGATACAAGTGAAACAAACAAGAACAATAATACTAAAATCTTTTTCATTTGTTATTTCTCTAAGTTTATCATTATAAAAACAGCCCAATATGATAGCTATATACAACATATGACCCAACAAATATATAAAAGTTTAATGTAATACTGTTTTTTGTATCGTATGTGCAGATCCTTCGACCACAGCTTGGCATACAGCAATGCAAAATTATGAATTTACAGGTGTACTATTGCAAGACAAACAATGACGAAAATGTCACTTTTGGGGATATTAGTTGCTTATTACAATATTTCCAACGCAATAGCTGCGCAGGCCTCCGCATCTGCGAGGGCGTGATGGTGTTGTGTCAAGTCATAGCCGCAGCGGGCGGCTATGACGTCAAGCGTATGACGACCTTTGGGCCAGACCTTGCGTGAGGCGATGCAGGTGCAGTAGAAGTCGTAGTCGGGATAGTCCATCTGATAGACACGGAAGACGGCTTTCAGGCAGCTCTCGTCGAACGCCTTGTTATGCGCCACTAGTGGAAGACCGGCTATCTTCGGCTCTATCTGCTTCCACACTTCGGGGAAGACCGGCGCATCGTCCGTGTCTGCAGCGCAAAGACCATGCACCTGACTGCACCAGTAGTTGTAATACTCCGGCTCCGGCTTGATGAGCGAGTAGAAACGATCCACCACCTCTCCTCCTCTAACAATAACCACGCCGACAGAGCACACCGAAGAACGCTCATTGTTGGCGGTTTCAAAATCTATAGCTGCAAAATCTTTCATTGTTGCAAGGTCGTATCAATTATTTGTTATACGTTAGTAACGAAATACAAATATACAGTTTTTTTGTTAAAAGCAAAAAGGTCTCAACTGTTAATTTTATTCAATATCGCATTGTCTCGTGCGAATAAATGTAAGTACAGAGCGAATATTCGTGCAAAAAAATGTACCTTTGCCACAGATACTCGTGCAAATAAATGTAACAATATCATATATATTCGTGCAAAAAAATGTAGATATGAAGAGAAATATTTTATCAAAGCTCATTGAATGGAAAAACAAGAAGAACCGCAAGCCGCTGATTGTCAATGGCGCAAGACAAGTGGGCAAGACTTACATATTAAGAGAATTCGGAACTTCACAATATGAAAAGATGGCGTATATCAATTGTGACAAGAATAAGATACTGGAGAAGATATTCTCGCAGGATTACAATATAAGCAGAATATTGCTTTCCCTTTCTGCCATTCTGCATATAAACATCGAGCCGGAAAACACCCTTATAATCTTCGACGAGATACAAGAAAGTCCGATTGTACTAAACTCCTTGAAATATTTTTGTGAAGATGCGCCTCAATATCATGTAGCTGTCGCAGGTTCGCTACTTGGCATTTCGCTTCATCGTGACACATCGTTCCCTGTGGGTAAAGTTGACATGATAAAGATGTATCCGATGACTTTCGACGAATTTCTTATGGCCATTGGCGAACAACCATTGGTGGATGTTCTCGCCACAAAGGATTTCTCCATTATCGATTCTCTATCGATTCGTTTGATTGATTGTCTGCGTCAGTATTATTATGTAGGAGGCATGCCGGCAGCTGTGGCAGAATTTGCAGAAACAAAGAACCTGCAGGAAGTGCGCAATATACAGAAGCAGATACTTTTCGATTATCGGAGAGACTTCTCAAAACATGCTCCGATTCAAGAAGTTCCTCGCATCAACATGGTGTGGGATTCTATCCCTGCGCAACTTGCCAAAGAGAACAAGAAATTCATCTTCGGTGCTCTAAAGAAAGGAGCAAGAGCTTCTGAGTTCGAAATTGCAATACAATGGCTGTTGGATGCAGGACTAATATATCAGGTAAACCGTATTTCGACACCTTCTGTTCCATTGAAATTCTATGAGGAGATGTCCGTATTCAAGCTATTTGTTCTTGACATAGGATTGATGGGCGCAATGTCAGATGCTCCTGCAGAAAGCGTTATTGTAGCCGATACACTATTTAAAGAATATAAAGGTGCATTTACCGAATTGTTTGTCTTGACACAACTCATGACAGAAGACTTGCCTATATATTATTTCAGCAGCAATGATTCGAGGGTTGAGATCGACTTGATAGTACAAAAAGGCACAGTTGTAGTTCCTATTGAGGTCAAAGCTGAAGAGAATGTGCATGCCAAGTCATTGCGGACATTTATTGGCAAACACCAAGAACTAAAAGGACTACGTCTTTCTATGATGCCATACCAAGACCAGGGATGGATGGAGAACCGACCGTTGTATGCTGTCGGCAATTGGGTATAGACTTATCGCCTTTATTATGAAAATCATTAGTGTCCCGATTTTAAAAGGACACTAATGATTTTATTTAATTATGCAACAAAATCGAAGCCCTGTTGCCCATGATTTGCAACAAAAGAGATAGCTATTGCCACTGATTTGCAACAAAAATTTATAGCTTTTGCCACTGATTTGAGACAAAAAAGTTGTATCTTTGCCCATGAATTAAAACCAACGCTATGTTCAAACGCAAGATATTAAGCAAATTAGAAGCATGGAAGCAAGACGAAAGGCATAAGCCACTCATCTTGAGAGGAGCCAGACAAGTAGGTAAGACAACTGTTGTCAACGAATTTGGCTCCCAGTTCGACAACTACCTATACTTCAACCTTGAAATGAGCGAGAGCGTCAGATTGTTCGAGATGGACATTCCATTAAACGATCTGGTCAATATGCTGTTTGCCAGTTTAGGGAAGTCACAAAAAGAAGGCAGTACGCTTATCTTTATTGACGAGATACAGAACTCTCCCAAGACAATCGCTCTGCTCAGATACTTCTACGAGCAGAGGCCCGACCTATATGTCATAGCCGCAGGCAGTTTGTTGGAGAACCTTGTAGACGTCAATGTCAGTTTCCCGGTAGGAAGAGTTATGTATTTGGCATTGCGTCCTTGCTCTTTCTATGAGTTTTTAGGTGCCATAGGCAAAAACAATCTTCTTACCATTCTCTCACAGAAAGCTGAATATTCCATTGCTTTTCACAAACAGCTCATGCACCAGTTCAATCAGTACACCATTATCGGCGGAATGCCCGAAGCTGTGCAGCATTACGCAGAGACACAAGACATCATAGCCATAGAAGATGTGTACGAGACTTTGGTACAAGCTTACAAGGACGATTCGGAGAAATATGCCAGAAGCAATAAGCTGAGAGATGTAGTGCGCTTCATATTATCGTATGGCTGGGCGTTCTCGGGTGAGACTATCACCTTGGGCAACTTCGCCAACTCTGGCTATAAATCACGAGAGGTAGGCGAAGCATTCCGCCTCTTGGAGAAAGCCATGATTCTGGAATTGGTTTATCCTGTATCTTCCACACAGATGCCTATCATCCCCGAAACCAAACGAATGCCAAAACTCATCTGGTTTGATACCGGCTTGGTCAACTATCAGGCAGGCATCAGAAAGGAAATCATCGGTTCTACGGAGATGGTGGACAGCTGGCGAAGTCATATTGCCGAGCAAATCACGGCTCAAGAGCTCCTGTCAATGGAAGACCGAGTGGGTCAGCATCGCTCGTTCTGGGCAAAGCCCAACAATGGTGCCGAGGTAGATTTCCTGTTCGTTCACAACTCCAAACTCTACCCCATAGAAGTAAAGAGCGGCACCAATGCCCATCTGCGTTCACTCCAGGTTTTCATGGACAATTCGGATATAGACATAGCCATCCGCGTTTGGTCGAACCCATACTCTGTGAATGTTGTAAAGACGCCTAAAGGCAAGGAGTTCCGTCTGATAAACCTGCCTTTCTACCTGATCGGCAATCTGCATCAGGTCTTGGACGAAGTGATATAATACCCACCGTAAGGCGAAATATCATTCTGCAGAATAATACTATACCCTAATTACTTAACTTCAAAGATAGAAAAAATTCGAATTATAAGCTAATCTCTCCGAACTTTTTGTTAGCGAAAAAATCCCCCATATCTCCCAGAATCGCCGTAACCTGCACAGTATAAGTACAATAAAGGCTGGCAGATACGCTCCCGAAAGCGATATCTGCCAGCCTATCTTCCAGGCGAAGAGTGGTATCTACCTTTATCAGCTCACCAATGCTAATGATATCATTAAAAGTCGCACGCTGCGCAGCAACAGTCAGCTGCGCACCCATCATAGAGGTGTGGCTATAGCAGCAAAGTGTGCTAATTATGAATATCAGAAAAGATATTAATGTTTTCATATTGTATGGTTTAATAGAAGTATCTATTATTACATGTCATACCCTTTTGTTCTAAAAAGCATTTTTGTGTAGTTTACGATGCTACGTTTTGCTGTTTTTTTACTTGGTAGACGCAGTTTTTTCATTGATTGTGCTGTATTTCGAGATAAAACGCTATCTTTGCGGTGTAAAATATGATACCAATATCAAAAAATGCACTCTAATATGATATTTGAACGTAAGAATCTTTCCATTAGCGTATTTTGAGAGTGAACGTATATAAACAAAAACGACCCGCACATTTGAGCATCGTTGAGAGGCTTGGCGAGGACTGACGGTGCAAAGATACGAACAATCATTGATAAAACAAATTATTCTGCAAGTAAAAACATGCAAAAGTGGAATTCTTTGACATATATATTTAACAATGTTAAATCGGGGCTTAGATAGTAGAAATAATCAAGTCCTTATGTAATCCACATCACCACACTCCGCAAAATCCTCTCCAGTCCCGAACCCATCGACATCCGTCTATGGACTCGCAGCGATGAAATCCAGTCCTGGCAGGTAGTGTAAACAGAACTGTGTCACGGCTCTGATTTTTTATTCTTTCCCTCTTATTTGTGTGCAGATT
>OIXA01001357.1_pt1 | contig 31421 bp, 24 predicted proteins | sample 1587721 | NCBI WGS metagenome assembly OIXA01 (sample SAMEA3888900, study PRJEB22519) | human gut metagenome | biome: human gut; feature: human-associated habitat; material: faeces | place: Denmark | collected 2013
GTGGACAGCTATATTTTAAAGCCTGTGGATCCGGAGGAATTCCGCAATACTATGGAGAAGGTGCTGCAGGAGATTGAGGGAGAACGTCTGGAGGACGAGCGCAAGGAAAAGAACCTTAATTTTGTCCGGGAGCATGTATTATTGTCCTTGTTGAATGGTGCCGCACCACAGGATCTGGCGGCAAGCTTAGGGGGGGCAGACAGTCTGGAGTATGTACAGGACTTTCATAATATGATGCTGCTGGAATTTGACAGGGAATTTTTTGGAAGAACCGGTCTGGATTTTCTGGAAAATCTCCGGGAAGAAATGAAAGAGCCGTTTTTGTACTTGAATATGAACCCACAGCAGGGAATCATTCTGTTGGAACGGGAGATTGATGTGGAATCCAGAAAGGAAATGGCGCAAAAACTTCTGGATGCCATTGAGGAGAAATATGCGGAGAAGTGCTATATTGCGGTCAGCCGTGAGTTTGTGAGGCCGGTGAAGCTGGCAGAGGAAATGGAACGGCTGGAGCTTCTGATGGAAAATAAATTTTATGTACCGGAGGATCGTGTGTTTAGTGAAGAGCAGCAGACAGAGGCAAATCTTTCCCAGATTGATGACGATACTCTGATGAAGCAGATTCGGCAGGATATCAAAATGAAGGATATGGCAGGGCTGCGTCGTCATTTTGAAGGGCTGTGTGAGAAGTATCAGAGCAAAAAGAATTTTTCACAAATGTATGTAAAATTTATTTTTTCAAATTTATTGAAGGATGTATACGAAATACTGCCCAAGGAAAAGTCCGGTGGTCTGAATCAGGATATTGACCGGTTATACCGGACTAATGATTTCCAGGAGGTGACGGAAATCATTAATGAAGGCATTAAACTTTTAGAACAGAGTTTTGCAATCAATCCACAGATGGAGCATCGGGAGATTGAGACAGTGAAGCAGTATATTTATGCTCATTATGGTGAGGAACTGAGTGTGGATATGCTGGCAGATCAGGTTTTTCTGGCTCCAAGTTATCTCAGTCATATTTTTAAGAAGGAGACAGGACAGAATCTCAGTAAATTTATTAAGGCACTGCGCATGGAGAAGGCAAAGGAAATGCTGGAGGAGACTCATAATAAAATTGTAAATATCAGTTATGCGGTGGGCTATCCGAATGTATCATATTTTTGTCAGAGCTTTCGGGAATATTACGGTGTGAGTCCGCAGAAGTATCGGAATCAGTAAGTAGGAGAATGCAGGAAATGGTGGAACAGTAAATAATGAAAAATAAGATTAAAAACTGGTTTGGAAATGCAAAAATACAAAAGAAAATAATGATCATATACATCTGCATTGGCACGGTGCCAATCCTGTTTTTGGGACTCTTTGCGCTGTCACAGGAGAGGAAAACCCTGATGGAGAGAGAGCGTAGAAATATTGAGGATTCTCTGTCACAGGGAGCATCTCAGTTGAAGTCTAAAATATTGGTCTACAATAATCTGTCGGATTATATTGCATTTAACCATCCAATCTCGGATGTACTGATCGGTGATTATGATGATATTTTTTCTATGTATGAGCAGTATACGGCGACGGTAGATCCGGTACTTTCGTCTTTAAAATACTTCAATCCAAATATCAACCAGATTACCATATATCTGGATAAGGATATTGTAAAGCATGATACAACGGTGGATGCACTTCATACCATAGAGGGTGAAAAATGGTATAGGGAATATAAGGATTCCTTAAGTCAGAAGGTAAAATGGATCATTGACGGAAAAGAAAAAACATCTTTTTCAGCAAGGACCATGCCGATTATGGAGCAGAATAAACAAAAGGGAATTTTATATCTGGATGTGAATTATGATACGTTATTTTCCGGGTTTGATGACATTTCCAGAGACGGTTATGGACTATATGTCATAGACAAAGCAGGAAATGTATTGTTTGAGAAGGACACCTTTGATCAAAAAGCCGGCAATAAGACCGGCGCAAAGAAGGATGGAAAAGATCAAAGTACCCAGAATGGGACAGAAGGAAAAAGCAGATTATCCTTAAAAAAATTAAAAGAGAAAATGGCGGATCAGGAAAAGGGAAAAAGGAGCAATTATCTGATCGTGTCTGCAGATGCAGGGGTAGATGACTGGCAGGTGATCGCATATCAGCCGCAGAAAATGATGGCGAGAGAGGTGCAGACGCTTGTTGTGCTGATTCTTGGAATTATTGCCATTTGCATTGTGACGTCGGTTGTTGCTTCAAAAGCATTTTCAAGGTTTGTGGTGCGGGATATTAAACGGCTCCGGGATAATATGCAGGCGGTAGAGGAAGGTAATATGGAGCTTATGGTTACCAGTGATGCGAAGGATGAAGTGGGAAGTCTGATCCGGGGATTCGGAAGCATGCTGGGGGAGATCAACCGATTGATCCATGAAGTATATGAAAGCAAGCTGACCCAGAGAAAGTCAGAAATGACGGCACTCCAGGCACAGATCAACCCACACTTTCTTTATAATTCCCTTTCATTGATCAACTGGAAGGCATTGGAGGCAGGGCAGCAGGACATTAGCAAGATCACACTGGCATTATCTTCTTTTTACCGGACTTCTTTGAACCGGGGCAAAAATGTGCTGACCATTGAGAAGGAAATTGAAAATATGAAGTCTTATCTGGAGATTCAGCTATGTATGCATGATAATGACTTTGATGTGATCATGGATATTGATGAGGAAATCCTGCAATATCAGACATTAAATCTGCTGTTGCAGCCTTTGGTGGAAAATGCCATTGATCATGGAATTGATCTGAAGGAGGATGGCAGAGGATATATTAAAATAATAGGACGTAAAGATGACAGCAATATTTATCTGACGGTGGAGGATAATGGTGTGGGAATCGAACCGGAGCTTTTGTCATCTATATTGGAATTTAAGACAAAGGGGTATGGTGTCCGGAATGTAAATCAGAGAATCCAGCTTTATTATGGGGAGGAATATTGTCTGAAAATTGAGAGTGAGGCAGGAAAGGGAACAAGGTGCACCATAAATATTCCACAGGTGCTCAAGAAGTAGAAGAGATCGAAAAATAGTAGTTGCGGATTTTACCATTTCATCCTATAATTTCATAGGGTTCATTAAGTAAAAAGTGGTGAAATAGTTAGAGTACAAATTTTAAGTGCATTATTGAAGTGGGGAGTTGTGCGGAAATAATACAGAATAAACAGAAATGTGAGGTTACAAGATGCCAGTTTTTGATTTTAATCAGGAGAAGAAGGATGCAGTCAAAGCAGAGAAGACATACGAATTAGTTTATTCGAATGAAAGAGTGCCGGATGTGTCACATCCGGTCATGCTGTTGAAGGATGAGGAAAAGAAGCTTATGCATCATTCCTCCGGTATGTTTACAGCACCCACAAAGGGGACGGCATTTACATGTGATGAGGAAAAGACGTCTCATGATATTTTACAGATCGATGCACGTTTTGAGAAGCTGGTAAAGTGGCTTGGAGAAAACCATATTATGGTTAAGCTGTCCGGTGCCAGTACAGATCAGGGATACGCAGTTTATAAGATCTTTGAGACCGGTGTGGCTATGAGAGGTACGAAGCTTTCCGGAGAAAATGGATTTTTGCAGTTTATGATCGAGCGGTTGCTGCAGAGTGATGCACCTTCGAAGGAAGTCGTTGATTTTGATGAGATTGAAGACTCCGATGATATGAAGCTTACCAGTATTCAGAGTATTACGGATTATCTGATGTGTGCGGGAAGTACACTTCCGGACAATATCCGTCTGTGGGCGAGACGTAATCTTGCGGTAGCGAAATCTACAGAGGTGACGCCGGAGGAGCGCCGTCATGCACAGCGTGCGCTCTCTATTATGTTAAATATTCAGTGGAAAAATACAGATTTCCAGCCGATCGATCCGGTGGAGGCCAGAAAAATTCTGGACGAGGAGTTATATGGACTGGACAATGTAAAGCAGCGTATTATTGAGACGATCATTCAGATCAATCGTACCCATACCCTGCCGGCATATGGTATTCTTTTGATCGGACCGGCAGGTACCGGAAAGTCACAGATTGCCTATGCCGTTGCAAAGATTTTGAAAATGTCGTGGACAACTCTGGAAATGAGTTCCATCAATGATCCGGAGCAGCTTACCGGAAGCTCCCGGATTTATGCTAATGCAAAACCCGGTCTGATCATGGAGGCGTTTGCCAACGCAGAGAGCTCTAATCTGCTGTTCATTATCAACGAGCTGGACAAGGCTTCTGCCGGAAAGGGAAATGGAAATCCGGCGGATGTATTGCTGACACTTTTGGATAATCTTGGATTTACGGATAATTATGTAGAATGTAATATTCCAACTACCGGGGTTTATCCGATTGCTACGGCGAATGACAAGGCGGCCATCAGTGCACCACTTATGTCGCGTTTTGCCGTGATTGAACTGCCGGATTACAGTTTGGAAGAAAAGCGAGTGATCTTTACCAAATTTGCGATGCCAAAGGTATTAAAGAGAATTGGTCTGCGAAGCGAGGAGATTGTGATCACAGAGGAAGCACTGGATGCGATCATGGATATTTTTAAGGATACATCAGGAATTCGTGATATCGAGCAGGCAGCAGAACATATTGCCGCAAATGCGCTGTACCGCATCGAGGCGGAGAAGATGGTATGTGTTACTTATACAGCGGAGATGATCCGGGAGTTACTGAAATAAATAAGTTAAGATGATTTAGTATAAAAGTAAAAACAGCCTGAATTTGATTTCACCCCAAAGGGAGTTGTTTGAAATTGAATCCGGGCTGTTTTATTTTAGTGTATAGGAAAATGCTCGTAGCGTAGAGTGAGCAAGGGCAAAACGCTGGTTTTGCCCTTTTTTATGAATGACTGTATCAGATTATTTTGTCTTATCTTTCTTGAGCTCGTTCATTCTCATGGCACGAACCTTCAGTGGGAGACCCCATAATGTGATGAAGCCCTCTGCATCATGATGGTCGTACATATCACCTGTGGTAAAGGATGCCAATGACTCACTGTACAGAGAATATGGAGAAGTTGTTCCGTTTTTAATGATATTGCCCTTGTAGAGACGAAGTTTTACTTCACCGGTTACATACTGCTGTGTTACATCAACGAATGCGGAGATTGCTTCACGAACAGGTGTGAACCATTTACCTTCGTATACAATGCTTGCAAGCTTGCTGCCGAGCTCTAACTTCAATGCGATGGTGTCACGGTCAAGAACAAGCTCCTCTAACTGCTGATGTGCTTCCATCAGGATTGTTCCACCCGGAGTCTCATATACACCACGGCTCTTCATGCCAACGACACGGTTCTCAACGATATCAACAATACCGATACCGTGCTTTCCACCGATGGTATTCAGCTCACGGATAATATCAGCAACTTTCATTTTCTTGCCGTTCAGAGCAGTAGGAACACCCTTTTCAAAAGAAATAGAAAGCTCTACATCCTCATCCGGTGCCTTCTCCGGTGTAACACCGAGAACAAGCATATGATCGTAATTTGGTGCCTGAGCAGGATCCTCAAGCTCCAGTCCCTCATGGCTGATATGCCAGATATTTCTATCACGGCTGTAAGACTGATCGGTTCCGAACGGAAGATCAATGCCGTGTGCCTTACAATACTCAATCTCTGCCTCACGGGAATCCATACCCCATCTGTCGTCACGCCATGGAGCGATAACCTTGATATCCGGAGCTAATGCTTTGATACCAAGCTCAAAACGAATCTGGTCGTTACCCTTACCGGTTGCACCGTGGCAGATTGCAACGGCATTTTCCTTACGGGCAATTTCTACCAGTTTTGCAGCGATCGTAGGTCTTGCCATAGCAGTTCCCATGAGATATTTATGTTCGTAAACGGCACCAGCCTGTACACAAGGCATAATGTAGTTTTCGCAAAGATCATCAACAACGTCCTCAATGTAAAGTTTAGAAGCACCGGAGAGCTTAGCACGCTCCTCTAATCCATCGAGCTCCTCGCCCTGTCCACAGTCGATACAGCAGCATACAACCTCATAGCCGTATGTTTCCTTTAACCATGGAATAACTGCAGTTGTGTCAAGTCCGCCTGAGTAGGCTAAAATAACCTTATCCATCTTTTTGTCCTCTTTTCTTTTTGTTGTGATTACTTGGTTTTGAAAATCATACTGTGTCAATGCGGCGGAGGCATAGCCTGCCACACTCTTCTATCATAGCGTAAATGGCATAAAATGACAAGATTTGATTTGCTGTCTTCTTGACATTCCAGGTTTATTATTATAAAGTTAAAATTGGTTGATAACAATAGACTTATGATGCTTTTACTATTATTTATTGAGCACCGGGAAGGGGAATAACCATGGAATATTTGAAGTTATGCGACAGTGACTATCGTTTTATGCAGGTTGTGTGGAAATATGCACCGATTCCATCCGGAGAGTTGGTAAAGCGGTGCGATGAGGAGCTGGGGTGGAAGAAATCCACAACTTATACGGTGATTCGCAAGCTGTCAGAAAAAGGATATATTCGGAATGAGGATGCGGTTGTTTCGGTGCTGATCCCACAGGAACGGGTGCAGCGGGATGAGTCCAATTATTTTGTGGAGAGAACATTCGGGGGATCATTGCCCGGATTTCTGACTGCATTTCTGGGGGGAAAACATATTTCGAAAAAGGAAGCGGAGGAGATCAAAAAGATCATAGATCAGTACAGCAAGGGGTAATGTATATGAAAAAATTTGATGGTAGAAAAAAGTTGTATGCGAAAAGGGTTTTAATTGAATCTGTAATAATGGTTCTAATGCTTTGCGGGTGTTCGGATCACACAGTGGATGATCCGTTTTCTAAAGATACAGGTTATCAGGTCGAAATGGTAAAAGATCGGTCTGATGATAAAGGTCAGGCGGTATGCGATTATAAGATTTTCCATAAGAAAGACGGACTGTTGATGCAGAATGTTTATGGAGATGCGGTTTATGGTGATATTAAGGTGCAAAATATTACAGAGGATTTGAAAAGAATATTTGAGGAGGAATTGCGTATTGGAAAATAATTGGAGAAAGAATTTATGGTGTGTTGTGGTTACGGCAATGATTCTGGTGCCTTTGTGGGGACATGGCAGCAGAGCAAAAGCGGCAGAAGCAGGCAGTCTGGAAATTAATGAGCAAAATTTTCCGGCAGACTGGCTTCGAACCGTTTTGAAAACAAAATATTATGATATCAATGGAGATGGGGTACTTTCCCAAGAGGAAATTAAGCAGATTAATATTGTGGAAAATTTTGTTGAGCAGGGTTCAGAAATTGTAACGCCGAAACAGGCGTTGGTTATAACATATATAGGAGATGAGACGACAGAGCAGATTATTACCGGAAATGATCTGTGGGAAAAGGATACCATAGATGTCCGTGGAATAGAGCATCTGACCTCCTGCACGAGTCTTTCTCTGGCGAAGGTGAAGGGGAATACATTAAAAATCGAAGGATGTCCGAAATCATTGAAATACATATGGCTGACAGCATCGGAGATCAACCGGGTAGAAGTCGCAGGGAATAACATAACCTGGTTTTCTCTCTGTGAATATGACCGCTGGAGCTTCAAAGAGGCAGAGGCCATGGCATGCCGGATAAATGAGCTGGATGTATCTCGATGTAAAAATCTGGAATGGCTTGTTTGTGATTCTCCGACACTGGCAACAGTGGATGTAAGTCAAAATAAGAATCTGGAAAGATTATCGTGTAATGGAAATCAAATGACAAGTCTTGATGTGAGTCAGAATAAAAATCTCAGTGATCTTGAGTGTGACAAAAATCAGTTGGAAACGCTGGATCTGAGCAACAATAATAAATTATATACTTTAAGTGCACAGGACAATAAATTAAAAAATATTAAGCTTGCCAAAAATATTCTCAGAGTGGTCAATGTTAAGGATAATCAGTTGACATCATTTGCAACAGAACTATGTCCTAATATCAGGACGTTGAATGTGAAAAATAATTACATCAAAAAGCTGGATCTGACAAAGTGTAAGGGATTGGAAGTACTGAGTTGTAAGCAAAATCAGTTGAGAAAGCTGGATCTGAGCAATAACACGGAGCTGAGATGGGTTTCCTGTCGTCAGAACAGGATTCGTACCCTGAAGCTGCCAAATGTGAATTTTACAGACAGTAATAATAGTATGGATGAGGATTTTGATGAAATTAATGAATCGGATAGTCTGTTTGGTGAAAATCCAACGGATATTTTGGATCTGAGTAAGATAAAGAATTTTAAGAAGATTTCCAGAAAAACAGTGAAAGAATTTATAAATGGAAAGTTTCATCGATCTCCGTATTTTGAGGAGAAAAAGGTCGGTTCCAGAAAAATAAAAAAACTGATCATCAGCATTAAGTTGTCAGAAAGTGACCGTATATGGCTTATGAAGAAGGCGCAGAAATATAAAGTTAAGGTTTCGGTGAAATAAAAGCAAACTTAAAAAACTCTTAAGAATTTCATTCATATATTTTAAGAATTGTCTGGTACTATAACCCCAGTGATGGTTTTATCACTGGGGTTTTTACTGTTATAAAGGAGGGGGAAGATGAATCTGTCACGAATGTATTGGAGGCGTCACAAAAACAGAGCCGTGATGTTGGTAATGACAATTGTTGTGAGTACCATAGCGATGACAATGGGAACCTTTATGGCACGTTCCCAGAGCCAGACGGCAGTACAGGAGAAGCTGGACGAGACAGGGGAGTATGATCTGGTTGTGCCGGATATATCAGAAAAGGACTGGCAATTTGTACAGAGATTTTCAAAGGTAGATAAGGCAGAACGTATTTTAAATGGGGGAAGCTGCCATACAGGTGAAAATGATGAGGTGCCATTTGGAACTCTGAATGGAAAAGATACACAGAAGCTGTTTCATTATGAGCCGGAGCAGGGAGGCAGGTATCCAGAGCTTTCCGGAGAGATTGCGGGGTATAAAAGCATCTTTCAGCAAATGGGAGTGGCAGCAGTTGTGGGAAATAAGCTGGAGCTTGAATTGACAGATGTGGCCGGACATTCTCTGGGAAAACAGGAGTTTCGGATCGTGGGTGTATTAAATGATCAGAGAAAACGTGCGGATAATGTTCAGAGAACGATCGATCCGGTGGAGGCCGGCTGGGAGGATGATCAGGACTTCTCGAATATTCCGAAGCTGTTTGTGAGCCGGAAGGATCTGCCGGAGGGATACACCATGACAGGAATGATCCGGTGCCGACAGGATTATTCTGTATATGATGTGGAAAAGAAGCTCAAGCAGAGAAAAATGCTTGTGGCAGAAAGTAACCGGTTAAGTGAATTAGGGAGCCTGGTATCGGTCAATAACGAAAAGATGATTCAGAAGGAGCTTTACGAAAAAGCGCATTTGTCCTATGGAGATTTTTATTCTGCTTATGCGGTACCGTGCTTTTATCTGGTCATATTTATCGTATCCTTTTGTGCAATATATGGAATAGCAGCAGATGTGCTGATGGAAAGGCAGCATCAAATGGGGCTGTTGAGAAGTATCGGTATGTCAGACAGGAAGGTAAGGAAAATGCTTGTACGGGAGTTTGGCATTTTTGGTCTGTCCGGCGTGGCGGGGGGATATTTGCTGGGAACAGGGGGATATATTCTGTTACTGCATCTGATCAACCGGTATTCTTCGGTCCGGATTTATTCTGCATTTCACGCACATGTCATTGCCAGAGCAATCAGCGTTGATCCGTATGTATATCCGTGGCTTTTGGGTGGGTTGTTCTGTCTGATCCCGGTGGTTATTGTACTGCTTCGTCAAAGAGGATATTTTCCGTTGGAATTACTCTATCCGGAGAAAAATAAAAAGAGTAATATGCGTCACAGACTTGGAAGAGGAATCAGAAATCCCATAAACAAGCTTTTATCAAAAATAATTGGAGAAAATGCAGGAATTGCAGTTATTTTAATTCTCACCACATGGAGTCTGGTGTTTGGTTGTCTTTTTACAATGGCAAAATCAAAGGAAGATAATACCTTTGCGGTGGAAGATCTGGGAAAGGCTGCTTCGGTGGATGCGGACTATTATGCGGTCAAAGATATGCAGAGCACGAATATCGCTAATGTGCAGTATAATCGTCATAATGAGGGAATTACGCAGAAAGATTATATTACATTGAAAAACATGAAAGCGGTCAGTTCCGGAATTGCATTGACAAAAATGCCGGGAATAAAGGTGCTGTACCGGAAAAAGGACATGACGGACCAACTGCAGAAGGCATTAAAGCCATTAAATATCATGAATAATATGGATGAGGATCTTATGGATCTGTACGAAAAAAGTGACAGAACTATAGGATACCTTGAAGGGGAAATTCTTTACCAGGCACCGGCTGTAGCAGTAAGTGATACGATGCTCTCCGGTAAAAACGTAGAAGTGGTATCGGGGAAGATTGACCCGGAGGCATTAAATGAGGGGACACAGATTCTTGTGGCGGAGTATCAGGGGGATACCAAAAATCCTTATAAAGCAGGGGACAAAGTAACACTGACGGATGAAGTGATCACAGATCAGAGAACGGAAGAATATGATTTTTCACAAAATGTAATGCCAAAATGGGAGAAACCAAGCTTTACATATTATCTGAGAAATGACAGCAGCAAAAAGGGATATCCCGGCTATGCATTTGGAAAGAGAAAGGATCAGCAGGTGACCGTGGGGGCGGTTGTGCGGATAAAGGACAGCACGCTTCGGACAGAATTATATGCGAAAAGCAGTGTGTGGAATGACAGGAATACAAAAACGATTTCTCCGGGGTTTAATCTGATCTGTACGGAGAATGCGGTAAAGAAATGGGGGTATCCGGACCAGACATATACAGATGTATATTTTAAGCTGAAAGCAAATGCTGCCAGAAAGGATGTGGATGCCTTTGAGGTTGCATGGTATCAGATTGTCGGTAAAAGCGGAAAGTCAATGGATGGCGTTTCAAGACGTGATGTATTGCAGCGAATCCGAAGGGGAGAACAGGAAAATCTTTCTATTTTCGCAATCATGATATGCTTAGTAGTTATTACCGGAATGTTTGGTCTGATCAATGGCTATCTGTTTGCTGCGCGGAGAAACGAGAGCGAATTTCAGCTTTTGCGCGCCATAGGAATCAGCAGGAAGCGACTGTTCGTGTTATGTATGAAGAAAAAGCTTGTGCTTCCTGTTTGTGCCGTCGTTACTTCGATACTGCCGGTTATTATATTTGATAAAATTCGTTTATATGCAAAGCACTATGCTTTTGATCTGGATCATAATACTTATACGACATTAAAAAGTGGAAAAAACGTGATCTGCTGGCAGGCAAGATTTCCATGGTATATTGAGTTGTTTGGACAGCCTGTGGTTCTGGTGGCAGTCATTGCTCTGCTATTGATGACCGGAATGAATTTGCTGGTGGGATATGTCCAGTTAAAAGAACTAAAGAAACAAAGCATTGTTGAGGGAATCCGTAATGATGAATTTTGAAAGGATTATATCACCGCTGTGAAATATCGTCTGACAGGAGGGAGAATATGGAAGCAATCCGTGTAAAAAATTTATGCAAGGTCTATGGGACAAAGGATGCGAAGATTATGGCATTGGATCATATAAATATGGAAATTGGGGAAGGAGAATTTGTGGCAGTTATGGGAGCTTCCGGCAGTGGAAAATCCACATTGCTGCATTTACTGGGCGGTCTGGACCGGGCAGACTCCGGCAGTGTGGAATATTTTGGGGAAAATCTGCTGGATATGAATGATGTACAGTTGTCTGATTTTCGGCTGCATAATATTGGATTTATTTTTCAGGCATACAATCTATTTCCTGAGTTATCGGTTTATGAAAATATCCTGCTTCCTTTCCGGATGGATCACCGTAAAGGAGGAAAAAAGGAGGCGCAGGAGCTGATGGAGCTGCTGGGACTCACGGATCGCAGGAACCATCTGCCGCAGCAGCTTTCCGGAGGGCAGCAGCAGCGAGTGGCGATTGCCAGAGCAATGGTAATGAAGCCCAGAGTGTTGCTCTGTGACGAGCCGACAGGAAATCTGGACCGCAGCTCCGGAAAAGCAGTTATGGGACTTTTGCAGCGGCTTCATAAGGAGTATGGAATGACCATTGTTATGGTAACTCATGATGAGGTGCTGGCGGGGAAAACGGAGAGGATTTTGCGGATGTGTGATGGGAGGTTTGAAAAATAATCTTAAAGAAAACTTAATTTTTTCATGTATAGTTCTCTGATACAATATATGTAAATTGTAATTGATCTTGTGTGAAAGTATCAGATTGAGAGGGGGACTATCATGAAAAAATCAAAAGCAAAAATAGTTTTAATTGCTGCAGGAATTTTATGTGTGGTATTTCTGCTGGGGAGCATTATAGTACAGAATCTGCCGGAAAAGTCAGAACGGAAGACAAAAACAAAAAAGGAGACAGCGTTTAATGAAAAATCGGCATATGTAATGGGAAATGGATATGGCAGCCGTGGTGTGTATTATAAGTCTCAGAATGAATTTTTGTATTATCTGGATGCGGCAACGGGCGAAAAATCCATTGTCTGTACCAAAACAAATTGTGAGCATGAAAAGGGAAAAGCAGAGGACTCAATGGAGCAGACGGATTGCGAGGCAGATTTTTCTCATGTATCGGCATATGTTCCTCATGGAAATAAGCTGTATTATATACCATATGATCCTTTGGGGGAAAATGCTCCATGGGAGATCTGGCAGCAGGATCTGACCGGGGGAAATCAGAAAAAGGTGGCCGAGATTGATGACAAGGTGAATATAAGCATATTAATCATCAATATGGAATGTGATGATTCGTACATGCTAGTTTCTTTCCAGGAGATAGGATACTATGACGAAAGTGGAAAGATGGAAGAGTATGGGAATTATTGTGATAAATCAGGGGTTTATATTATCAATATGAACGACTGGAGCTTTAAACGGGTTTATATTACCAAAGATCAGCAGGGGAACGCACTGGGAAAATATGCAGATCCAATCGTATCTGAGATGAATCTGGGGAGCGAAAATGTATCGCTGTATTGTGTATATTATGATAAAGAATTTGTGGGAAAGAAAATGGGTGAACTTCCTGAAAAGAAACAGTATGATTACTTAGAAAAACATGTACATTACATGCAGCAGGATATTCGCCTTTCTGATGGCGTGCCGGAGGAAGCTGTTTCCTTTGATGGATGTCATGACTTTGAGATTTCGGGAGACTGGCGTATGGTACAGGATTATTATGGAAATTTCAAAGTAACACAGATCAGGGGTGGTGACGGAAAGGAAATCAGTATTTACAAATCACCGCAGGATGGAAAAAAGAATTATGACAGTGGGCATAGAGGTGTGACGGCGACCGAGCGAAGCATAATATATATTCGGTATAACAAAAAGCGGGATTCTCTTGACTGGTATCGTTATGACCGAAAAACAGGACAGGTGGAATGTCTGGCAAAACCGAAAGCTTCGTTTATCCCACAGTATGCTACAAAGGATTATGTCTATGCGATAGTATTCTGGACGGCTAGGGACTATGAAGAGTGTGCCATTCCATTGAAAGAACTGGAAAAGGGGACATATCAATTTCCAAAAGAATCAGAAAAAAAGAAAATGCAGAAAAAGCAGAATAAAGAAAATAATGATCCGGGAGATACGGTGATCTGGGGTGTCAACGGTGAGCAGCGTCCATCGGAGGAGGCCGTAAAGGAGATCAATCGTTATCTAAAGAAGAGCGGGCATGATTTTAAGGTGAAATTTACCAGTGTTTTGGAAAGTGATACGGATAAAATAGCAGAGAAGTATCCGGAGATTGATATTCTGCAGGTGCCGGGGAGCAGAGTTGATAATAATTGCTCGGCAGATGCCCTCAAGTCGGGATATTATGAATCGTTGAACGATTTTTTGGGCTATGATGGGAAAAAACTTAAAAAGCAGTTCAGTAAAACCGAGTGGAAACAGGTACAGGTAAATAAGGAAATCTATTCGGTACCAAACTCTATGTTGGATTATCATGGAATTTATATTGCGTACAGCAAAAAGCTGGAAGGAAAGCAGGATCTAAAAGAAGCGGATACGCTGGAGAAAGTAGAAAAGATTGTGGCCGGGGCAGATGTGAAGGTTACATATCCGATTGTCTTATCCGATACTCTGGCGGCCGGAAATCTATCCGGTTTTACGGACAGTGATTATTGTCTGGGACTGGCACTGGATCACCGGACGAAGAAACCGGAGCTGTGGTATGAAAACAAAAATGTACGCTCTGTATATGAAAAATTCCATACATGGTATCAGAAGGGATGGCTGTCGAAGGATGATCATATAGGCAGCGGAGAGGAAGATGCTGCAGTATGGCAGCAGGAGATCCTGCAGAAGGGAGACTGGCTGGTAACGATCGGTTACGGATCGTGCAGTGAGGAGATCCGGGAAAAGTCGTGCGAGATTGTCCGGCCGAAGCAGACGGTATTTTCAAAAGTAAATATGTCTACCGGTGTGGCAGCTGCATCAAATTGTAAGGAGCAGGCGGAGAAGTTTCTGGAGCTGGCATACACGGATCAGAAGATTGCTGATCTGATGCTGTATGGCGTGCAGAAAGGAAATGATCAGGTGAAGGATGGTAAGTCTGATAAAACGACAGACCGCAGGAAATATTTCCAGTCATACAATGTAACGGAATCACCGCTGATCGGCTTCCAGCCGGATACGGAGGAGTATGAAAAGGATTTGGAGACTTACATTGATCAGATGCGAAAGGGAGAGGATATCTGGCAGGCAGAGGATTTTGATAGGGAATATGGCAGTCTGGTGAAGAAGCTTGCAACCAAGGGAATGAAGCAGTACCGGGATGGCGTGGAAAAGCAGATCGAGGCGTGGGAAAAGTAAGAAAGTGAACGGGGACAACATTTGAAAAGCAAGGTGGAGCAGGTATGTGGAGAGAACATAAAAAATTGTGGAGACAGCGGGCGGTAGTGGGATTTGTGGTGGTGGGACTTCTGTTGAATCTGTTTCTGCTGTTGCGGAGCGAATACAGCCGGCAGGCATGGGAGGAACCAACCGTGTCCTGTTATCGCAGTATATACCGGGAGATTAAGGGGAAGGAGCCGGCGCGGGCGAAAAGCTATCTCAGGAAGAAGTCAAACAATCAGAATATAACGTATGAACGAAGAACGGGTTATAAGACGCTGCTTAGTGAGATATCCCGTGCCGGAAGTTATGACGAGTATCTGGAAGAAAGAGAGGCGGATTATTCCAAAAGCAGGATATTTGAGGAATTTCGGAAAAGCAGTAAATATGATCGCAAGGATGCGGCAAAGGTTATGAAAATACTGCGTCGGTTTCAGGGGAGTACGATAAAAATTGTCCCTTCCAGAGGGTGGAAGCTGATCTTTCAATTCTTCCAGACGGACATTGCCGGTTTCATAATACTGCTTGCAGCGGCAGCTGCTTCCTTTATGAAAGAGAAGGAGAGGGGAGAATATACTTTTATCCGTACTATGAAAAAGGGGCGGGGACCGTTTATTGTTGATAAGGCTCTGGCGTTGTTATTGTTTACAATGGAGGTGGTGATTCTTCTTTATCTGGAAAATATGCTGGTGGCATGGAAGCTGTATGGTCTGGGGAATCTGAATGCCTGTCTGCAGTCGGTGCATGGATTTATCGGGACCGGAGTGGCGGCGGATCTGAAACAGAGTACCGTCCTGTTTTTGGGATTGAAGCTGCTGACTTACTTTCTGATGATGCTGTTGATATTATTCCTGATGACTGTCTGTGATATGCCGCAGAAGCTGTATATCTGTCTGACGGCGATCATAGGGGGAAGCGGTCTGGCATATTGGGGAATATCGGCAAACAGCTGGCTGTCGATTTTGAAGTATGTAAATCTTATAGGCTTTCTGCATACCGGGGATATGATGGCGGTGTACCGGAATATTGGACTATACGGTTTTCCGGTCAGCTATATTACAGTGAGTATTATATTTTTTGTTGTGGCAGGTATTTTGCTCTTTGCGGGAACCGTGTTTTTCTTCTGTGACCAGAAGATCATATCCCACGCGAAACGCCACATTCTGTCAAGGGGGAAACGACAGAGAAAGATCCGGGCATATCATTTATTTTATGGGGAAACAAAAAAGATACTGTATTATCAGAGGGTGCTTCTGATGATAGTTATATTTGCCGGAGTGATCTGGCAGAACTATACGCCGGTGCACTCTCTGTATGACGATGATTCGGATGTTTACTATAAAGAATATGTGGATCAGGTGTCCGGGGCGTACACAAAGACCTCTGCCAAAAAGATAAAACAGTGGCAGGAGGAAAGACTTGCTCTGGAGAAGCAGATCCATGATGAGAAGCGGAAGGCACCTACGAAGGAGCTGAAAGCGCTTGTAGATATAGGATATTCCAAGGAACGAAAAAGAACAGAGGGCTTTCAGGTGTTGATGAATCATCTCAGCTATATTTCTGGTATTCCGGGTGGTGGTCTTTTTTATGAGAGGGGCTATGAACAGCTGACGGGGTATGAGACGGCATGGAAACAGGATGCCCGGCTGGCATTGGAGTGCGTGTTTATGGTCATTCTTACAGTGACGGGAATTTATTCCCGCGAGTATGAGACGGGAATGATGCGGCTGCTGCGGACAACACCAGGGGGAAGACAGGAGCTGCGAAGTGCCAAGTTGTGGATTGGCGTAGGAATTGTTACGGTGATCTATGGAATTGTATATGGGAGCGAATTTTACCGTATATTAAGTGCTTTTGGAACAAAGGGCTGGAGCTGCTCGGTGGCAAGTATGTCTCATATGCCAATGTATTTGTCGGGGCTGGCGGTGGTGGATTATCTGGCTCTGATCTCGGCTATGCGTTATCTGGGACTTTTGCTTGTGATGGTGTCAGTTTATCTGATCTCCGGCCGGGCGAAAAGTTTTATTATGACATTGATATACAGTATTTCTGTCTTTGCATTGCCACTGTTTTTGTATCTGAGCGGGGTGAAGGTTTTGAAGTATGTGCTGCTTAATCCTCTGCTTTTGGGAAACGTATTTTGATGATGCCGGGTGCTAAGTGTTTTTTATTTAAGGATGGAATAAACGGGAAAGGAGTTTAAAACGTATGGAGATTACAATATCTCATCTGACAAAACGATTCGGGGATAAAACGGCACTGGATGATGTGAGTCTGGTACTGGATCCCGGAGTGCATGCACTGCTTGGTCCAAATGGAGCAGGAAAAAGTACATTGATCAATATCCTGACAGACAGCATTGTACGGGATAAAGGACAGGTGTTGTACAATGATTACGAGATTACAGAGCTGGGGGCAAAATACCGGGAGCTTCTGGGATATATGCCACAGCAGCAGCGACTGTATGATAATTACACGGCAGAAGAGTTTTTGAAATATATGGCGGCGATCAAAGGGATTGCACCTGCAAAGGCCGGAAAGCAGATTGCGGAGCTTCTGCAGGTGGTTAATCTGTGGGAGGTGCGGCGCAAAAAGATCGGGGGCTTTTCCGGTGGAATGAAACAACGTGTTCTGCTGGCACAGGCTCTTCTGGGAGAACCGCGTCTGCTGATCCTGGACGAACCCACAGCGGGACTGGACCCCAGTGAACGTATTAACATCCGGAATTATATTGCTGCTGTGTCACAAAAAATGATCGTTCTTTTTGCAACTCATGTGGTCAGTGATATTGAATGTATTGCAAAGGATGTAATCCTGATCCGGGACGGAAAGATCTGCCGGAAAGGGACACCGGTGGAGCTGATCGAAAGTATACAGGGAAAGGTGGGAGAATTGCCCTGTGATCTGGAGAGTCTGGAAAAGCTGCAGGAGCAGTATTGCACCGGAAATGTTTATCAGAGACGGGAAGGGCTTCGTGTGCGGATCGTCGGGGACCGGCTGCCGGAGGGATGTCTGCCGGTGAGAGACAGCATTGATCTGGAGGATGTATATATGTACTACATAAACAGTCTATGAGTGTTTTTTCATATGTAAATCTTGTTTATTTTTTCCGGGGCGGCCGTTTGGCCGCCTCTTCTCAAAAATCTTGTATGTTTCTAAAATTCCTTATATTTACCCAAAACCTGCCAGCTTTTATAATGAATTTATCAAATCAATACAGCAGAAATGAAGCTGCTGCATGGAAAAAGAATGAGGAGGAATTCGTTATGAGAGCGAAAAAATTATGTGCGTTATTGCTGACAACAGCAATGATTTCATCTGTATTTGCCGGGTGTGGCAAGACAACATCAACAACAGACAAGGCCGGTTCTGATACAGGCAGTGCCAAGACAGAGACAAAGGATGTGAAACTGACGGTGTGGGGACCGCAGGAGGATCAGGCAAAGATAAAGGGATATAATGACGGTATCCTCAAGGCAATGTGTGATTCCTTTAATGAGCAGCATCCGGAGTGGAATATCACTTTTGAGTATGGTGTATGCTCCGAGGGAGATGCAAAGGATGTGGTAACGAAGGATGTGGATGCGGCAGCAGATGTTTATATGTATGCAAACGATCAGATCCCGGTTCTGGTTGAAGCAGGAGCTCTTTCTAAGCTGGGTGGATCTACCGTAGATGAGATCAACGAGAATAACGAAAAAGCAATGATCGATTCTGTTACATATGACGGCAGTGTATACGGAGTTCCGTACACATCAAACACATGGTTTATGTATTATGATAAGAGTAAATTCAGTGAGGATGAAGTAAAATCTCTGGACAAGATGATGTCAAAGGATCTGGGCAAGGGCGTTACAAACTTTGCATTCCCGCTGGATAACAGCTGGTATATTGAAGCATTCTACTACGCAGCAGGCGGTTCTCTCTTTGGTGACGGAACAGATGCATCTGCAGGCTGCGACTGGGATAGTGAGGCCGGCGTGGCAGCAACAAAATATATGGTAGATCTTGCAAAGAATAAGAAATTCTCCTGTGAGAAGGACGGAAGCAGTATTGCAAAATTTAAGGACGGAAAGCTGGGCGCATATTGCAGCGGTTCCTGGGATGCAAAGGCAATCAAGGAAGCACTTGGAAAGAATTTTGCAGCAGCACAGCTTCCTACTGCAACCATTAACGGACAGGAAGGTCAGATGAAGTCCTTCGCCGGAAGTAAGGCAGTTGGCGTAAATCCAAAATGTGAGGATCAGGAGGTTGCCGTAGCACTTGCCCGTTATCTTGCAGGGGAGGAGTGCCAGAAGATCCGTTTTGAGTCAAGAGGAATCGCACCGATCAACAAAACACTTGCTGCAGATGAAGCAGTAATGAAGGATACTGTAATTAAGGCACAGGCAGACGAAATTGCAAATGCAGCGGCTGTACAGCCACTTCTTTCAGAGATGGGCAGCTACTGGACACCGGCTGAGACGATGGGAAAAGAGATCGTACAGGGTGATGTTACAGAGGCAAACGCTGAGAAGAAGACAAAGGAAATGGTAAAGGGTATTCTGAGCAACGGACTGTAGAAATTTGAAGGCTGTCCGGAAAGACAGAATAAATCAGTAAGGTAAAAGGAGAAATGTCCTATGGCAAATAAGGTGGAGCATGCAAAGGTCATTTCCGTGAGCAATGCACTGAGGCACGGGGATACGTTCACCCGCCTCAGTGCGGTTATCATGGGGACCGGCAACATTTGCAGAAAACAGGTTGTGAAGGGTCTGTTGTATCTGGCAGTAGAAATTCTGTTTATTGCCTTTATGGTCATCAGTGGTTTTGGACTGCTTGGCGGTCTGACAACACTGGGAACAAATGAGGGCGGAGAAGTATTTAATGAAGCGAAGCAGGTGTATGAGTATACTGCCGGTGACAATTCCATGTTGATCCTGCTTTATGGAATTCTGGCGGTCTTTGCGATCATCGCATTTGTATTTGCCTGGAGATCTTCTCTGAAATCAGCTTATCAGGCACAGGTTTTGAAGGAAGCAGGGAAGCCGCTTCCGGGTTTTTGTGAGGACGTAGCATCACTGTTTGATCAGAACCTGCATAAAACCCTGTTGACAGGGCCGATCATATGTATATTTGCATTTACGATCCTGCCTCTTGTTTTTATGGCAGCGATCGCATTTACCAACTATGACAGAAATCATCAGCCGCCGGGAAAGCTGTTTGACTGGGTAGGACTGGCAAACTTTGGAAAGCTTTTAGACAGCTCCAGCGGACTTGGCACAGCCTTCTGGCATGTGCTTGGATGGACGATCGTCTGGGCGGTTTTTGCTACATTTTTAAATTATATTTTGGGAATGATCCTTGCGATCGTAATTAACCGTAAGGAAACAAAATGGAAGGCAATGTGGAGATTTATCTTCGTTCTTTCCATTGCCATTCCACAGTTTGTATCACTGTTAGTTATCCGGACTATGCTGCAGCCGGAGGGTTCTATCAATGTTCTGTTGAAGCAGCTTGGACTGATCCAGAAGAGCCTTCCGTTCTGGACTGATGTTACCTGGGCAAGAATTACCATCATCGTGGTGAACTTATGGGTTGGTGTTCCGTACACGATGCTTCAGGTTACGGGTATTCTTCAGAATATTCCGGCGGATCTGTATGAGGCAGCCAGAGTGGATGGTGCCAATGCAGTGGTACAGTTTTTCAAGATCACACTTCCGTATATGCTGTTTGTGACGACGCCGTATCTGATCACACAGTTTATCGGAAATATCAATAACTTTAATGTTATTTATCTGCTGACAAAGGGTGCTCCGGCAGCGTTAAGCTACAATAATGGTACTGCCGGTAAGACGGATCTGCTGGTAACGTGGCTGTATAAACTGACCATGGACTTTAAGGATTACAACTACGCGGCGGTGATCTCCATTGCAGTATTCGTATTATCAGCTGTATTTTCTCTGGCGGCGTACCGCAAGTCAGGGGCGTTGAAGAATGAGGAGGGATTCCAATAATGAATAAGTACCGCATTAGAAAGAAATTAACAAATTTTATTGTACATGCGTGTCTGACCATCCTGGCACTGGTCTGGATATTTCCTCTCTTCTGGGTGATCATGACATCCTTCCGTGCAGGCAAGGGCTCTTATTCCAGTACCTTCCTGCCGGATAAATTGACGATTCATAATTATATGTCCCTTTTTACGGACACAGATGTATTTAACTTCCCACAGTGGTTTTTAAATACATTGATCGTAGCGATCTTTTCCTGCATTTTGTCTACATTTTTTATTGTATCGATCGCTTATGTGACTTCAAGACTTCGCTTTAAGTCCAGAAAGCTTTTGCTGAATGTGGCACTGGTGCTTGGAATGTTTCCGGGCTTTATGGCAATGATCGCAATCTATTATATCTTAAAGGGAATTGGAATGACCCAGGGCGTTCTCAAGCTGGTATCTCTGGTGCTTGTGTATGCCGGGGGCTCCGGTATCCTGCAGTTCTATGTGGCGAAAGGATTTTTTGATACGATCCCCCGCAGCATTGACGAGGCGGCATACATTGACGGAGCAACAAAATGGAACGTATTCCGACTCATTACGATCCCGCTGTCAAAGTCCATTATTGTGTACACTGTGCTGACATCCTTTATCGCACCGTGGATCGATTTCGTACTGGCAAAGGTTATCATTGGAACCGATGCAAAGTATTACACGGTAGCCATTGGACTTTGGAATATGCTGGAAAAGGAAAATATTTACCAGTGGTATACCCGGTTTGCTGCCGGAGCGGTCTGTGTATCCATCCCGATTGCTGTGTTGTTCCTGTTTATGCAGCGTTGTTACACGGACGGACTGACGGGAGCAGTTAAAGGTTAAATGAATACAAAGAGAATTTTAAAATGACATAAACAGCCTCTATAGATGAACACGATATTACAGATTTCCTGATGATGGGAGACTGTGATATCGTGTTTTGATGTCTGGAAAGTGTGTAAATTATACACATTGCATTGTTGACTGGTGTGTAAATGATGTGTATAATATAGATAGGGAGGAGGAATGCTAATGAAGCAAAGAGATTTAGTGAAAAAGCTGGAAAGTGCAGGCTTTGAGTTTGTGCGTCATGGTGGAAACCACGATATATATCAAAGGGGTGATGATGAGGAAAAGGTTCCGCGACATCGAGAACTTAATGAGCGGCTGGCAAAAGCGATATTAAGAAAGTGGGGATTATAAGGATATTATTTTAATTTACGAATTGTTATTGGAGGTTGATAATATGAAGGTGACATATCCAGTGATTTTTACAGATGTTGATACGAATATTTTGATTGAGGTACCGGATCTTGGGATATTAACAGAAGCTAATGAGGAGGGGAAACCGAAGGGGACTATGGCAGATGCAATGATGATGGCGAGAGATGCCATAGGTCTGAGCTGTATTACTGCGGAAGATGAGGGGAAGAAAATAAAAGAACCTTCGATGATGTCTGAAATAGATATTTCCCAGGGAGCATTTTCGGAGGAAGGAAAGGGGATTCTTTCTTTGGTTGATGTGGATCTGACGGTGTATCGGAATCGATTGGATAACAAAGCGGTAAGGAGAAATGTTACCCTTCCAAACTGGTTAAATCAGGAAGCAGAAAAATCCCATTTAAATGTGTCTAAGATTTTACAGGAAGCACTTATGGCAAAGTTAGGAGTTTCAAGATAGTGATAAAAAATATATTAAAAAAGATGATGGCGTTATCTCTGGCCGGATGTCTGATCCTGACCGGCTGCAGTAAACAGCCGGTGGAGAAAACGGATACGACGGATCGCAAGCAGGACTGGAAAACGGCAGAGACGACACCCTTTGGACGGTATCCGGAGGAAGTGACATATACCCTTGGAAAGATGACGGGCCTGAATAATTCAAACCTGCCGAAGGGGGATACTTATGAGAATAACGGATATACAAGATATCTGAAAAAGAAACTTAATATACAAAACAAAGATGTCTTTGAGGCAGGGGTGAATGACAATTATCAGGAGATGGTATCCATGACGATTGCCTCCCGTGAGCTGCCTGATGTGATGGTTGTGAATGATATGGATCTGCTGCAGCTTTTGGTGGATAACGATATGATTGAAGACCTGACACAGGTATATAAAGACTGTACCAGCAGCCGGATCAAGGGAATTTATAACAGCTACGGCAGCGAGATTCTGGACAATGTGACATTTGACGGGAAGCTAATGGCATTGCCGGAGACAAGTATTGAGGATGGTCCAAGTCTGTGCTGGCTTCGGAAGGACTGGATGGATAAGCTGGGATTATCTGCACCGGAAACTGTGGAGGATGTGGAACACATTGTCCATGAATTCGTACAGAAGGATCTCGGAGGTAATGGAAAGGGACAGACCGTTGGACTTGTCTGTGATGATGAGCTGACCGGAGGCTGCGGCTACAGCTATGAATATCAGACAGACATTATCTTTGCAAGCTGTGGCGCATTTCCGAAGCAATGGCTGTACAATGCAAATGGAAAGGTTGTCTACGGATCGGTTCAAAAAGAAGCAAAATCAGCTTTGCAAAAGCTGCGAAAGATGTATCAGCAGGGAACATTAGACAATCATTTTCTTATGCGGGAAAGCAATAATATTATTGAGCTGATCGTTTCTGAAAAATGCGGTTCCTTCTTTGGACCGTGGTGGTCTCCGAATAATCCGTTGATGTCTGCGATGCAGAAGAATCCGGAAGCAGAGTGGCAGCCATATCTGATCCAGACGGATTCTGCAGGGAGCACATCCTATGCTTCCCAGAATCCCAGTGATAAATGTGTTGTTGTCCGTAAGGGGTATAAGCATCCGGAGATTGTTATGAAGATTGTCAGCGCACTTTTTGATGACCTTCGTTATGGCGAGGAGGATGTCAGCGAAATGGAGCATTATTATCAGGATAATGTTGATCCAACAGCACGTCCGTTGGCGATCAACGTAGATTATAAGGATGCTCTGATGCGTTGTTATGATTCTTTGAAGGATGCGATTCAGGGACGGAAAAAGCTGAATGATCTGGGACTTCTGGAGGGGGCTTATTATATTTCATGCAGCAATTATCTGGAGCAGAAAAAAGAGGAAAAACCACAAAAATCATGGGAGGACTGGGCTGCCTATACATCCCGTATGACAGCATGTTCTGTACTTGGAAAGGGAAAGACGAGACAGGTGAAATCTTTGTTTTTTGGAGAAACAGAAACTATGAAGGGGAACTGGTGGCGTCTGGAAGAGCTGGAAAAGAAAGCGTACCTGGAAATCGTAACCGGCCAGAAGCCGTTGTCTTATTTTGATGAGTTTGTTAAGGAATGGAAAAGTCAGGGCGGGGAGAAGATCCGAAGCGAGGTAGAGAAAGAAGTGGAAAAATAAAACTTTTTGGGACAACGGCAGCGACGAAATAAAGACGAAAAGGAATGGTGATCCTATGCAAGGTGGAAATGATTTCAGGACAGATCATAAAGATACGGAAAAAATTCTGCAATTGGAAAAGAAAATATTTCAATATAAGAGGGCTAATGCAGAGCTGCAGACAGGCCTTGCAGAGGAATCGATCATAGGGAGGCTGCTTCCTTATATTATTTTATTGATGTGCTTTATCGCATTGAAGTTTGTGGAAAACTGGCTGGGATATTATGTGGATGTTTCAAGACAGGATTATGTCCCCCTTCTGATTATTTTTGTGATATTACTGATCCGCAGATATCTCAAAGACAAGAAACGGCAGGAGCTGCGGGAGCAGATGAAAGCGAACCGGCAGAAGTGTGATAAGCTGCAGCAGGAGATTGATGAGATCCGAAGGGGAATGTAACAGCTGCAGCATGAAACAATATGGCATCTGTTGAGGCGGACAAAAATTGTCCTGCGACAGCGGTCATAACATTGAAAAAATGTGCGTATTGCGGTATAGTGTGCTGAGATATGGTTAGGAAAGGCTTAGGTTACGGAGATGATGGATAATACAGAGATCACAATACAGGAATTAAAAAAATGGCGTCCGGATGAGTATCATCTGGTAGATGTCCGGGATGAAATGTCGTATTCTTACGGACATTTACCGGGAGCAGAGCACATTCCGGAGCAGCAGATCCTTGACGGATGGGTTCCGGAGGAGGATGGCAAAAAAACAGTGCTTTATTGCAAAAAGGGAGAGACAAGCCTGGAGGCAGCGGCATTTCTCCGGGAGAAGGGGCATACCGTATACAGCCTGCAGGGTGGTTATCTGGCGTGGCTCATGAGCACGATGGATGAGGAAAATGAGAAGGAGCAGGAAGAGGAAACGCCGTTTTATCTGGAGGTGGAGCAGAGTATCCGCAAGCGGTTCAAGAAAAAGATATGGTGCCGTTTTACCAAGGCAATCAATGATTATGAGCTGGTAAAGGAAGGGGATAAGATTGCAGTCTGTATTTCCGGAGGCAAGGATTCCATGCTGATGGCAAAGCTTTTTCAGGAGCTGAAGCGTCATCATAAGTTCCCGTTTGAAGTGGTTTTTCTGGTAATGGATCCGGGATACAGTCCGGAAAACCGTAAGGTTATTGAGAATAACGCCAAGAGACTAAATATACCGATTACGATTTTTGAGTCAAATATTTTTGAGGCCGTTTTCCATGTGGAGAAATCGCCGTGTTATCTTTGCGCGAGAATGCGCCGGGGGTATCTTTACAGCAAGGCAAAGGAGCTGGGCTGCAATAAGATCGCACTGGGACATCACTACGATGATGTCATTGAGACAATTCTGATGGGCATGCTTTACGGTGCGCAGATGCAGACCATGATGCCGAAGCTGCACAGCTCAAATTTTGAGGGAATGGAATTGATTCGTCCTCTTTATCTGATCCGCGAGGATGATATTAAGGCATGGCGTGATGCCAATGGACTTCATTTTATCCAGTGTGCCTGCAAATTTACAGATACCTGTTCTTCATGTGATAAGGATGGACAGAGCAATTCCAAACGTCTGGAGATCAAAAAGCTGATCCGGGAGCTGAAAAAAACGAATCCTTTTGTGGAGGGTAATATTTTTAAGAGTGTGGAAAATGTGAATCTCAGCACCGTGATCGCATATAAGAAGGATGGTGTGAAGCATCATTTTCTGGAGAATTATGACAGCATTGGGAAAAATGCCCCGAAAGCGGAGGATGAGGCAAAGGAGTAATCAATTACTGACGGGGAGTTTGATGGGAGACGCGTATGATATATATTTTTACAGCGTTATATCCGGAGGCGAAGCCTTTGATCCGTGTTTTTTCTTTGAAAAAGGCGGTGGCAGGGCTTCCTTTTGATGTGTACGAAAATATGGACGGCGATCTGCGTCTGGTGATCACCGGCGCAGGAATGACTGCGGCGGCATGTGGGGTGTCGGCGGTGTTTGGCAGATACGGAGCAGGCGAAAGGGATCATCTGATCAATATAGGGACATGTGCGGCAGAGAATCCGGCAAGTGAGAAAAAAGATGATACAGAGACGGGATATAGTGGAATATATTTATGTCACAAAATTACTGACCGTAATACGGGACATACTTATTATCCGGATATGTTGTATCATCATTCCTTTGCGGAGGCAGAGATCATAACGGAACCGGTCGTCTGGGAGATGAGTGGGGATAATCGGGATAAACTTCATTTATCGGGAAAGCAGCATATAAATGATTGCAGGGTTCTTCTTCATGATATGGAAAGTGCGGCAGTATATCAGGCGGGTTCCTTCTGGCTGGGACCACATCAGATGAGTTTTATGAAGGCCGTGTCAGATGAGGGAGCAGGGGAGAAAATAACACCACGGATCTTAGAGCATGCTGTGGAAAATAATTTGGAACAGATCAAATCATATGTGTCAGATTTGGGACAGGTACTGGAACCGGATGAGGAGCAGCAAAAAAAAGAACAGCATTGTATGACTGTGGCAGAACAGCTTTGTCAGGAGCTTCATTGTTCTCAGACTATGAGGGCGGCTGTGGTGCAGTGTGTCAGATATTGGACACTGGCAGATGTGGATTATCAGAATGTATTAGATAAAATGAGAGCCGACGGTGAATTGCCGTGCCGCGACAGAAGAGAGGGGAAGAAGCGTTTTGAAGAGCTTAAACAGAGATTATTATAATAAAGCGTTTTCCCATATCTATGTAGAGGAAACGGTAAGAGCGCATCCAAGGACAAAGGCGGTTCTGGAGAGGTTTCCGGATGCAGTGCAGATACCCATTCATCATTATAAGGATGTGTTCTGCCGCAAAAAACAGGATGTTGCTTTGCAGGAAAAACGGCCGGCGTTGATCCTTGCGGCAAAGGAAGGAAGGCTGATCTACGAGGGGGCGCCGGTTTGTCAAAGCTTTGGCAATGAGTATTTTTATTATACCTCCTGTGTAATGAACTGCGTTTATAATTGTGAATATTGTTATCTCAAGGGGATGTATCCCTCCGGTCATATCGTGATCTTTGTGAATCTGGAGGATATTTTTGCAGAATTAGAGGAAATTTTACAGAAACATCCGGTCTATCTATGTGTATCCTATGACACGGATCTTATGGCGCTGGAGGATCTGACCGGATTTGTGGAGAGCTGGCTGGGATTTGTCCGCAGCCATGCCGGGATTCGTATTGAGATACGGACGAAATGTGGCCGGACCGATTTATGGGACAGATTGAAGCCGGATGAGAATGCAATCTTTTCCTTTACCCTTTCGCCGGAACGGATCCGGCGGGAGTGTGAGCACGGAACGGCATCTCTTGAAGGACGGCTCCGGTGTGCTGCAAGAGCAATGGAGCATGGATTTCCGGTGCGTTTATGCTTTGATCCGATCATTTACTGTCCGGATTGGCGGACACAGTATGATGCAATGCTGGATCAGGTGAGGAAACAGATTGATATGGAGAAAGTATGGGATGTCAGCGTGGGGTCTTTCCGGATTTCGCAGGATTATATGAAAAAGCTGAGGCGGAGTCAGAAGGATTCTGCGGTGGTACAGTTTCCGTTTGTAAATGAGAAGGGTGTGTACCATTATCAGGACAGACTAATGAACGAAATGGAACAGCATGTGGTGAGCAGGATTTGTGAGTGGATGCCTGAGGAGAAGATCTTCCGGTGGAGGGAATAGTGTGAAAAATACAGCGATTGTGACAGGAGCATCCTCCGGGATTGGCAGAGAGATCAGCCGTGTACTGGTGGAGATGGGATATGAAGTGTATGGCTTTGGACGGGAGTTTCCGGAGGAGGAAGTTTATTTTCATCCGATTGTATGCGATCTTTTGAATACGCCGGAACTGGAGCGGCAGATTAAGGAAATCCGCCGCCGGAATGATGTGTCATTATTGGTGAATAATGCAGGTGTGGGGTATTATGGACTTCACGAGGAACTAAATGTACAGAAGATACAGAAATTGGTGCGGACCAATCTGGAAGTGCCGATGGTTTTAACGAATTTATTGTTGCGGGATCTGAAAAGATATAGTGGGACAGTTATCAATATTTCTTCTGTGACAGCGCAGCTCAGTAATCCTCATGGCTGTGCTTATGGGGCAACGAAAGCGGGACTCAGCAGTTTTTCCCGGAGTCTTTTTGATGAGGTGCGTAAGTATGGTGTCCGTGTTGTGACGATTCAACCGGATATGACAAAAACAGATCTGTACCGGAATGCGGACTTTGCTCAGGGAGAAGAGGAGGGGTCCTATTTGCTTCCGGAGGAGATAGCGGAGGCGGTGCGGAATATTCTTCAGATGAGGGAAGGTGCGGTTGTGACAGAGATCACGCTTCGTCCACAGCTTCACCGGATCCGGAGAAAATGATCTGTCAATGACTGAAAAATTTCAGATATTGAAGCTGGCAGGCCGGATATGTTACAATGGGTAAAACGACACATAGAAAAGGAGGAAAATCAATGAACATAAAAAGTTTGAGATTACTGGCAGGAGCCTTTTTGTTGGGAGTGGCATTGCTTGCTGCCGGACAGTTGGGAACGGGACAGACAGTAAAAGCGGCTGAGCCACAGGATGTATATGGCACCGCAAGATATGATTATGCCTTTCAGGTATTGGAGATTGTAAATAAAGAGCGTGCCCTTGAGGGAGCGGCTCCGTTGACGATGGATAAGGATCTGCTTTCTGCGGCAATGCTTCGTTCAGCGGAAACGGTTGTTTCCTTTAGTCATACAAGACCTAATGGAGAGGTGTGCTATACTGCCAGCAGCAAAATGTCCGGTGAAAATATTGCTAAGGGAAGTGGATCGTCATGTGCAACTCCAGAGCAGGTAATGGTTCTGTGGATGAATTCTCCGGGACATAAGGCAAATATATTGGAAAAAAGCTATCAGTCTATTGGAATCGGCTGTTTTGCGACATCTTACGGTACATACTGGGTGCAGTGTTTTGGCCGTGGGACGGCACAGACGCTTTCGCAGCCGGAAAATGAAAAGGCAGGATATCGTGTAGCGACGGATACAACATCGCAGACGGTGCTTATTAAAGGCACGGATGTCGGAAGCAGCTCTGCCGGCACGTCTACGGCTTCGCCAATGCCATCGGCTGCACCGGCAGGAACTACAGAGAAACCGGCAGGCACAAAAGCACCGGCGGAGGCAATTACTGCGCCTTCCAGAACAAATACTTCTTTACAGTTCACTGTGAAATGTTATCTGAAGAAGATCACGTTAAAGTGGAACAAGGTGGCAAATGTCAGTGGATATGAGATACAGATTTCTAACAAAAGGAATTTCAAGCAGAAGAAGACGTATTCTTTGAAAAAAAATAAAACACAGAAGGTGATCAAAAAGTATAAGGGAAAGAAGCTGGAGTTGGGAAAGGCGTATTATGTGCGGATCCGTACTTATAAGAATGACAATGGAACAAAGGTGTATGGTTCGTGGAGCGACAGGATCCGGTGTCAGATGTAATATGTTATGATCAGGCCTCATTATATTATAGGAGTCATATATAGTGGCAGATATAAAATCCCATCCTGATACTTCAGATCCTTTGTGTATATGATATAGCGGTCCTGCATTTTTAACTGATATTTTTCAACCAGATAATCGAAGGATTTATGCGAGGTATAGCCGGAGGATTTCACTTCGATAGGACAGATTTTCTTCTTTTTGACAGTCATAAAGTCAATTTCGTATTTCTTTTCTCTGGCCGTTCCCTTCGGTGTGTACATATATTCATGGAAGTACAGGTCGTGCCCGGCGGCACGCAGCATTTGTGCTACAATATTTTCAATTACCATGCCCTGATTGATTCCAAGCTGGTCGAAGATCAGAGATTTGTAGATATTTTCATCGCTGTCTTCCTGGGTTTTTAAAATTTGTGTCACTAAAAGTCCGGTGTCACCCATGTAGAGCTTAAAATTGCTTCTGTCAGCAAATAATTCCAGAGCCACTTCCGGTTTTGTAACATTGATACATTCATTGCCGATCATAGATTCCGCGACAAAGCTGACAGCATTGACATAATTCTGATATCGGGCGTTTTTATCGATCAGCGAAAACTTAAAATGTGAGTTTTTATTTTCAAGCTGCTCCGGAATGGTCCGGAATATAACCGAAGCACGCTGGCCGTTTTCAGAGTCAAATCTTGCCAGATCCTCTTCATAAAGGTTCAAAATATTTCGCTTGATAAAATCAATTTGTGCAAAGGTTTTCCCGTGAACATAGGCATCTACCGCCTGTGGCATACCGCCAACGACCATGTAAGTGCGGAATATCTTCATGATCTTTCGATGAATGGCGTCTCCAAGAGGCTTACGGGTGTCAAAAGCATGCTGGATGGCATCGTAGGTGACGGTATCGCCGATTGCCCATAAATATTCCTCGAAATCCATAGGATACATTTTTAGCTTGGTCTCCTCGGAAGGGATCAGGATGCCCTCTGTATTTTTGCGGATAGAGATCAGGGAGCCGGTTTCAATGTAATCATACCGGCCGTCTGCCACCAGATATTTTATTGCCTGTCTTGCCTGAGGGAACAACTGCACTTCGTCGAAGATGATGGCACAGCGTTTTCCCTTTAACTGCTTTCCTTTGAGCAGAAACAGATTACGAAAAAATGTGTCCGGATCGCCGATGTTTTCAATGAAATTGTTTTTGACATCGGTATTTTCTTTCGCAAAATCTAAAAGGATATAATCGCTGTATTCATTTTTGGCAAACTGTTCCACAACGGTACTTTTTCCGATACGTCGTGCGCCCTCCAGCAAAATGGCGGAGGAACCGGCGGATAATTGTTTCCATTTCAGAAGCTTGTCATATATTTTTCTTTGAAATACCATGATAATGTGCACTCCCTTCGCAATCTGCAAACATTGTGTCAGTGGTTTATGGTTATTAGTATAGCACAAAATTGGCGGAATTATAACAGAAAATCACGAAAAACAGAAATGTTTTTCTATATATATTCACGAAAATAAGAAATGTTTAATGCGTAATCTTCACGAAAACAAGAAATGTTTCACATAAATTACTCAAACTGATATGTAATGACTTTTGTCAAGAGTAAATTCGAAAAAAAATCA
>OIXA01001380.1_pt1 | contig 31148 bp, 27 predicted proteins | sample 1587721 | NCBI WGS metagenome assembly OIXA01 (sample SAMEA3888900, study PRJEB22519) | human gut metagenome | biome: human gut; feature: human-associated habitat; material: faeces | place: Denmark | collected 2013
TGATCGTCCGTCGTAGTAACCGTGTCATTCACGATCTCCTCCGATCCATCTGCATTCTCAACTGTATCACAGATCGTTTCATGTTTGATGTTGTATCGAAGCTCCTTATCTACCTCTTTGCCATACCGATCGATGACATTATCGGAATATTTCTTGAACGATTTACTGATCGATGCATAAGCTGCTGCCAGTGCTGCGTTACGTGCTCTCATAGTGTTGTGTGACCATACGATGCAACTGATCGATGCCGCTCCGAGAATAAGCGCAGGACCGTACAGTTTAATCATTTTTGCACCTGTCTTGCAGTAAGTAATAAAGAGATCGTGACCTTTATCAGAATCGGAATACTCATCCTTGAATTCCGGATCGTCGGAGTGCTCAATAATCAGATCGCGCATCTTCTTATGCTCTTCAATAATTGTTTCGATCTTAGTAGTAGCCTTGCATGCTTTGTAACATGCAAAAATACCAAGTCCAATACCAATACCAAGGCTGATCTCAGGACTCGCTTTTCTCAACCCGTATGCTACCGAATTTACAACACCCGTGATTTTATTTGTAATACTAAATTTCATTATTATAATCCTCCTTAAAATGTTCCGGTGGTGCCAAATCCACCTCTATTTTTCTCACCATGCGACACAACGGTCCGAATATCAAAAATCGGCTGGTGTTCTATTATCCGAAACTGAGCGATTCGCATACCTTTCGGAATCCACACTCGGTCACGATGTCCCGGAATGTTAAGAGCATACGCCGGAAACTGCCATTCGTCATCATCACCGCAATATGTTTCGTCAATGACTCCAATTCCATTCGCCATCAAGATTCCAAAATTCTTAAAGGTAGACGATCTCGGAGCCATAATTGCCTCGTATCCATCCGGCAATTTAATAGCAACGTTCAGGGGTATATTACGATATGTGCCACATTCCATAACAACATCTTCTCTAGTTCTTAAATCGATCCAATCCCCAACAAAAATTCTTTTTAACGGCGGAATCGATGGATCGAAATACTTTACATGTAATTCCATATGTACCTCCTTTCTTTAAACCTGTACTGCCTTTGGTAATCTCAAAAGAAATCCAGCAGGCACACGAATATAATCTGCAGTCTCGAGATTATACCATCCATAACTCCAATCAGTTACATCCGGAGTCCATCCTACACACTGATATAAATCAGCGACGTACGCTCTACCGTATTCTCCAATCAGTGCTCTCAACTCACTTAAAGTGGCACGTGCCTCATCCTCAGTTGTAACCGCGATGTTCTGATAACTCGGTTTTGACTGCGGAATATTGCTTGCAGCATTCTGAACAGCCGCTGGCCCTTTATACTGAGCAGCGTAATTTGTTGGAGTGCTGCTTGTCGTCGTTCCTCCATAATACGCATGGCCGAAAAACATCATGGACAGACTGTTCAATATGCCGTTCTCAATTGTCGGAATGGCCACATCATAAATCAGATAATTTCCGATATCTGTAACATCTTTCTTTACGAATCCTCTAAGGATCTTTGAAAAAGTATTGCTGTTCTTCACTTTCACCGGATTAGTAACCGTGCGATTTGCCTGTCTACGCTCCGGAACTGGTTTCGCTGCATTATTTTTTGTTGATTTTGGAAATTCATCATGTACACTCATAATATAATGATCCTTTCTATTCGATTACGGATATTGGACCCGGTAACATAATTTTTGATCCTGGTATAAGATTTGCTCGTTTCTTGAACTGGAATTCAAGATTACTGCGCGCTTTCTTTTCAGATGCTGCACAGGTCTCTCCAGTCCAATTGTGTGATACCACCCGATCAAAGAGCATTACCGGTCCAACGTATCTATATTTCATACGCATCGACCTTTCTTAAAAAAAAAGACAAGAGGATCTGCCAATTAAGGCAAACCCTCTTTCTTTGTAAAACTATTATTCATCTTCTTCTGGCTCTTCAATGAACACTTCGTCGAACGCTTCATCAGTCTTTGATTTGTGAAACTTACTAATAAGTTTCTTTCCGGCACCAATGACTTTGGGTGCTGCAAACTCAAGTGCCTTAGATACGATAACACCGCCGATTACGGTAATACCGATCCCGAGCAAAGTTTCCGCCAAACCTCCATTGTCATCGGTTTCTGGTGAAACCTGAATGTCAGTAGTTTCCTCTTCAATACGATCCTCTGTGTTGTTCATAATTTCTTCGTTCATAACAATTCTCCTTTCAGAATATAGTTTTATGCATAATACCGTTTGCAAATTTCGCGAGGTATCAATAATACGGATGACTCATGTCACGTAAATTATCGAAATCATAATTGAATGCCAAACACGGCTCGTCCCATGCTGACAGTTCTGCTGAATATGACAAATTTAACTCTCCTCGATCGACATTTTTACCGAGAATCGCTCCAGCACCAATCGCAGGCAGGTTCAAATCATAAAATAACTCATTGAATGGGATACTCATCTCGCTCCTGAGTCGCATATTGAAAGTATTAACGGCCTTGTCGATTGAATTCTTGCTGCTCCGGAACCACGTACCGAACACGCAATCGTAACATAACACATTCCCCTGACCTGTTTCGATAATATAATGATCCGACATCTTAGTACCCTGTATGTCTTTTTCAGCGATACGGTTTACCACTTCCGTGCTGTCGCTGTCAGAAAGATCTTTTGCCAACTCGGCATATTTATTTTTTTGAGATTCAACAATTGTATACGCTGCCGCCAGTGCTGCATTTGCTTTTTCTCTTGCTGTCACTTCATTGGAAGTAGTTGCCGCAAAAGATACCGGGCATGCCGTTGCCGCCAGACTGACAGCAACAGCGGCACTCAAAATACTTCTTGTTGCTTTTTTCATGTTTTGTTTTTCCTCCTTTTTCTGGAAACACCTTATTTATCCGGTGCTCTGTCTGTGCTCTCAGTATAGGAAAAACAATATGTTTTTTAAAGAAGCAGTTTTTGATTTTACGCTTCATTTTTTGATATCAGCTCTTTATACTGCGATGGAGTAATGCCTTCATAGCGTTTAAAGGCTCTTGTAAACGCCTGTGCATCGGTATAACCTACGTCAAGTGCTATATTTTTGATGCGTACATCATTTTTTAACATATCCTTTGCATGTTCCAGCCTTACTTTATGAATGTACTCCAGTACGCCATAATCTCGGAAGTTTTTAAAGCTGCGGCTTACGTGTGGTACACTGATGCCAAATTCCTGTGCCAGACTGGTCACGTTCATATTGCAGTCCTGATAATGCCCCTGAATATATTCCTGCATTTCTTCCATCCACTCCGGTTCTCGTTCTGCAGATTTATTCTGTCTGTACTGAATGATCGCCTCAAAAATTGCCCTGCTTTCTGACAGCAGCTCATGGATCGACTGGATACGAAACAGACGCTCTTCATAATTCAGTGACTGATAATAAGCTTTGTCTTCTTCATTTGCACTGATATCAAGTGTCGTGATCAGGGTTCCAATCAGACCATACATGCGATAGCGATTAATCCTCAGCTCTTTCTGATTTCTGGAAAATGCACTCTGGTAAATCTGGTTAAGCTCCCGGTATGCTCCTTCAAAATCTTCACTCTCCAGGCAATTCAGAAGTCTTCTGCTGCCTGTCATGTAAACCGAGGAATGACTGTCTTCATCCGCATCCATCATTTCACCATATACATAGACTCCGGCAGGTGCACTCGTACTCCAGAACTCCAGATACTGCATACTCTCTTCCAGAAGATGATACGCTTCTTTCATCTTTTTGTAGTCGCTCTGACATTCTCCGATCATGATACAGGCAGAAATATGAAACGTCCGGCTGTAAAACTGTTCTACCGTCTTCAGCAGACTGCGGATTTCTTTTTCATCATGTTCCGGTTCTGAAAGATTGACAACTGCCACAAAATCTTTTTCCGGCTGCAAAAGGATTCCTGGATATTTTTCAAAAATCTGCTCTTTCAAAATATTTTCAAGCACGAAATGCTCCAGCTCTTCCGGTTTCTCCTTTTTTTCCTGATCTCTGAAAACTGCATCACCATTTTCATCAAAAGCAAACTGGATCATTATATACTTTTCTTGATCTGACAGTTTATTCAGACTTGCATATGGAAAATTTTTGACCGCACCTGTCAGATATTTTTCCAATTCCCTGCATTCCCGGGTCTCTTCTTTCTTTTTAACTTTTTTCGAAAGTTTTTTGTTATCACTGATCAGATTTCCCACCGGGACATAAGTTTTTTTTGAAAAATACCAGGAACCGATAACCGCCACGCTGATCAGCATAAGAAGTTCTGCCGTTAGAATCATTGCAAAACGTCTTAGTTCTCCATAAAACAAGGTATTCGGAACATACATATCGCAGTTCCATTGAAACATACTCATCTGTTTTTCTACTTTTATGTATCCGTTTTTCTGATTTTTTTCCAATTTTCTGCTGTAAATAACATTTTCTTTTTCCGGCGTTTCAATATAAATACAGTTTTCTGCTCCTGGATCGCCGATCAGACGGCTTCCGCTGTACTCTGCGAAAATAACGGCAATGCGATTATTCTGCGTGTCATTGACCGGACGGAAAAACCAGATTTGATTATCTGATAAAACCTGATAAGATTTTTGATTTTCTTCTGTCATCCAACAATAAAAATCCTGTGCAGTGATACCATACTGTCGGCAGAAAAAGCTGATATCCTCTTTTCCTTCTCGACGCTGCGAATTGGAAGAAAGAATGGAATCGCTCTTCAGAAAATAGATATGCAGATTCTGACAGAGATTGTTCTGTACATTCAATTCTGACATTGTATTTTTCAGTTTCATGGAATCTAAAATCTGCTGTGGTGAAAAATTTCCTTCTATCAATGCAATATCATCCAAACCACCACTGACGGCAAGCGTATCACACAACTGATATGACAGCCGAATATTATTTTCAATCTTCCCCACAACTTCTCTCATACGCAATGCAGCTGAATTTCGTATTTCTTTCTGCACATAAAAGATCGAACTGCTGTAACCGATGATCGTAACTGTGAGCATTGCCAGGCATAATACCAGATAAGAAATCAAAATAGAACGAAAAGTAAGTGATTTTCCTGTTTTCATAAGTTTTTATCTCCTGCTCTTTACAAAAAGATTTCTTCTCATTTCTTTTAATATAATGTCTGTCTTTTTGTTTTGCAAGGAAATTTATGATTCTTTCTTTTTTGCTGATGATTTTTTTCCTGAGTATTTACTTTTTACTTCCAACACAGTAAACTAAAAATAAAGCTTATTATCTGGAGGAAATTATGAAACACAAGTATAGGAATTACTATTTCCCGGTACTGATCTGTATTGTTTTCTGTCTGTGCATTTTTCTTGTCCGACACGTTTTTTCTGTCAGGACACAAACAAATGCTTCTCTTCCGGTTACAGAAGTCAGACAGAGTTTTTCTTTTTTAAATACCATTGATTTTGAACTTTCAGAGCTCTGCGACGGAGATCTGAATAATACTGCCTTTTTCCAGGAACTGGAAAACAGAACGAACATCCATATTGACTGGATCACTTCTTTATCCAATCTGCAGATTCAAAACCGTTTTGAGCAAAACAGCGATTCCGTACCGGATTTGATCGGTGCCGGAAATTTTTCATCCATCTATGGAAATATTTCTGCGGATGATGCGATCGCTCATGGGGACATCTGTGATCTGACGGAACTGGTTCCAAAATATGCACCGAATTACTATAAGATCATTCAGCAAAAGGACATAAAAGATATCGCCTACACGGATTCCGGTCGAATTGCAGCTGTTTATTCTATAAAACAAAACTCGCAAAAACCATGGTGTGGTCTTCAGATTCGAAAAGACTGGCTGGATGAACTGGGGCTTGAGATTCCTGTCACTTATGATGACTGGGAAACGGTTCTCACTGCATTTAAAGAAAGGAAAGGAGCCACAGCCCCATTGTGGATTTCATACAATGCTTATGCACAGGATGAAAGTCTGAATGCCGGTTTTGGAGTCAGTTATGATTTTTTTCAAATGGACGGCAAGGTCTTTTATGGACCTGCCAGGCAGGGATGGAAGGATTATCTCACTTTAATGAACCGTTGGTATCAGAAAGGTCTGATAGATGTTGATTATATGACAGGCAACTCGACTTATGCAGACAGTAAAATGATCGCCAGCGGCACTTCCGGTGCATGGTTTGGTATGTATACCATGCCTTCTGATCTTTCTGCAAAAGATCAGAATATTAAGGTTATTGCTGTTTCTCCGCCCAAATTAAACGAACATGATACGCTGCACATACAGAAAAAATACAGCATCAGTGATAATATGTTTTACATCTCTTCCGAATGCGAACATCCTGAAATTGTTCTGAAGTGGATTGACTATTTATTTTCTGATGAAGGTTCCCGCTTTGCAAGCTACGGAACAGAAGGTAAAACCTATACCCTTGATAAAGATCAGAATCCTGTTTTCACCGATCTGATCTTGCATAATTCTGATGGACTGACTTTTTATCAGGCATTGAAAAACTATACGCTGGCTCCCGGCCTGCCTTCTGCTTATATTGACTGGAAACGGGAACTTCAGTGTGTGCCTCCTTCCAGTGCTGTTATGTGCGATGTATGGGCTTCCACGGATACTTCATATATGCTTCCGGTCAGTCTGAGTTTTACATCTGAAGAACGTACCAGACTGTCTCAAATAATGGCGAACGTCAATTCCTGTATGTATGAATACACAACTGCTTTCATTACCGGGATCAAATCTTTTGATAATTACGAAGAATATCTGAACACCCTGAAAAAAAACAAGATCGATGAAGCTGTTCAAATATATCAGAATGCTTATGATCGCTATCTTGCAAAACATTCTTCCTGATCCTGCAAGAAACACTTGCACACATCATACACAGGTGTTAGAATTTATTAGCGATTCGCATAAACGCAGGATGAATCTATATGCGAAACCAACATAAACCAGGGGGAGCTGACGGAAGTCGGCTGAGAGGAAACGTGTTCCCGTTTCGACCCATTACCTGATTTGGATAATGCCAACGGAGGAAAAAAGAGATGAGAAATTACACAACTCAGATGGATGCAGCCCGCAAGGGAATTGTAACACCGGAAATCGAAACTGTAGCAAAAAAAGAGAACATGGATGTTGATAAGTTAATGAAACTTGTCGCTGAAGGCAAGGTCGCAATCTGTGCCAACAAAAACCATAAATGCTTAAGTGCAGAGGGTGTCGGCAGTATGCTGCGTACCAAGATCAATGTCAACCTCGGCGTATCTCGTGACTGCAAGGATTATGATATCGAAATGCAGAAGGTTATGAGTGCCGTTGACCTCGGTGCGGAAGCGATCATGGATCTTTCCAGTCACGGCAACACACAGCCATTCCGTCAGAAACTGACAAGTGAATGTCCGGTTATGATCGGTACGGTTCCTGTTTATGACAGCGTGATCCATTACCAGAGAGATCTGGCTACACTGACTGCAAAGGATTTTATCGATGTTATCCGTATGCATGCAGAAGACGGTGTAGACTTTGTAACGCTGCACTGCGGTATTACACGCAAAACCATCGAACAGATCAAAAAGCACAAACGTAAAATGAATATCGTAAGCCGTGGAGGAAGCCTCGTATTTGCATGGATGTCCATGACCGGCGAAGAGAATCCATTCTATGAATATTATGATGAAATCCTGGATATCTGTGAAGAATATGACGTGACCATTTCTCTTGGCGATGCATGCCGTCCTGGATGCCTTGCCGATGCAACCGATGTATGTCAGATTGAAGAACTGGTTCGTCTCGGAGAACTGACAAAACGTGCATGGGATCACAATGTACAGGTTATGGTAGAGGGTCCTGGCCATGTGCCGCTGGATCAGGTTGCCGCCAACATGAAGGTACAGCAGAGTATCTGCATGGGTGCTCCTTTTTATGTACTTGGTCCTCTTGTAACCGACATTGCTCCGGGATATGACCATATCACTGCAGCGATCGGAGGTGCAGTTGCTGCTATGAACGGTGCTGCTTTCCTTTGCTATGTTACACCGGCTGAACACCTGGCTCTGCCGAATGTGGAGGATACCAAGCAGGGTATCATCGCTTCCAAGATCGCAGCTCACGCAGCGGATATTGCGAAGGGTATTCCGGGAGCAAGAGACATCGATGACCGCATGGCTGCTGCCCGCCAGAAACTGGACTGGGATGCACAGTATGCATGTGCCCTTGACCCGGAAACTGCAAAAGCGATCCGCGACAGCAGAAGCCCGGAAGATGACCACAGCGATACTTGCAGTATGTGCGGTAAATTCTGTGCCGTAAGAAGCATGAACAAAGCACTTGCCGGAGAATACATTGATATTCTTTAAGACAGAAAATGCCCGGGTCAAAAGACCTTTTGATTCAAGAATGCCTCTGGCATTCTTGTTGCTCGCCGCCTACAGAGGCGGTAGTCACCTCACATCTGATGTATAACACAAAAGCGAATCTCGGATATTGTATCCTTGATTCGCTTTTTATTGCTTTTTATTTGTTATTTTATTTATTCTTCCGGTGCTTCAAAGCTGTGATCTACGGTGATCACACAGGTTGCACCAGCTTCCATTTCTGAGATCAACTGCATCAGCTGATGCAATACACGGTCGGTATCTTTCTGTGTATATTCTGCCGGAACAAGAAGATCAAAGATCAGATTGACCGGTGTTGTTTTCACCAGTCGGAAATCGTGAAAACTCAGTTTGCTGTCTAACGCTTTGATGATATGTTCCGTCTTTTCTTTTAACCGAAGTACTTCCGCATCGTGCAGCTCGACCGGATCCATATGGATTACCAGGGTGATATTCAGCTCTTTTCCGACTTCCCGCTCAATACGGTCAATGATTGCATGGGATACTTCAATATTCACATCGTTCGGCACCTCTGCATGAATGGTTGCCATTCCCTGATTTGGTCCGTAATTATGCACGATCAGATCATGCGTTCCGACAATACCATCATAGGATTCTACCATCTGTGAAATTTTCTGATACAATTCTGCCGGAACCCTCTGTCCGATCAGCGGCTCCAGTGTGTCTTTTGCAATTGAAAATCCGGACCAGATGACAAGCAATGATACGATCAGTCCTGCGATCGCATCAATATTTACGTTTGCAGCATAACAGATCAAAATAGAAACAACGGTCGCACTTGTCGTAATGACATCTCCGAGGGAATCTGCCGCAGTTGCCAGCATGACTTTTGAATCTATTTTTTTACCAAGTTTTCTATTGAATGCTGCCATCCACAATTTCACGAGGATTGACAGGATCAGGATCAGAAACGGCACCAGGTCAAACGTGATATCTTCCGGATGCATCAGCTTGCCTGCTGACGTTTTGAAAAAAGTAAATCCAACCTCAATGACCAGAAACGATACGATCAGTGCTGCAATGTATTCAATTCTTCCATGACCGAACGGATGCTCCGCATCTGCCGGTTTCCCTGCCATTTTTACCCCGATAAAACTGATGATCGATGATGCCGCATCGGATAAGTTATTAAACGCATCTGCCGTGACTGCCAGAGAATGCATCAGCGTACCGATGATTAACTTTGCCGCAAACAGAAATATATTACAGAAAATACCAACGACACTGGCAAGAATCCCATACCGGGTACGCACCTCCGTTGATTCTGTGTTTTCACTGTCTCTTACAAACCTGCGAACTAAAAAATCTGTCATACCTTCCTGAAAACCCCTTTTGATTTAAATTCCAGATTCAAGAATGTCTCTGGATGACCCGCCGTTTATAACGGCGAGAACCACTGCACTTCTGATATCATTCTCACTATTATATTGAAATCCTCTGAAAAAATCAATATCTGTCCGCTTTTTTTATCTTCCGTTTGCAGGCTCTACGTTAATTGTTTTTCCTTTAATTTTGGTGTTTTTCATGGCACGGAGTACATCAGCCGCATTTTCACGCGGAACTTCAACGAATGTATATTTGTCATACATATCGATCGTTCCGACCAGTTTTCCCGGAATTCCGGACTCTCCTGCAACTGCCCCGAGAATATCGCCCGGGCGTACTTTCTGTTTTTTACCAATGTTGATGAAGAGACGTACCATGCCTGCTTCTGCCCCGGTATCACCGAAATCTTCCATATGCCCACGGTCATTATTCTGGTCATTTTCACCCAGTGCCTGTTTCAGAAATGCTGCCGCAATGTCCATCGCTGTGTAGTCTTCTTCGTTAAGTTTCTGTTCGATGATACGTGTCATGCGGTTTAAGTCTTCGTTTTTAATGATATGGTCGATCTCATCCAGCACTTTTTCCAGACGGATGGCTGTAATATCATTCAGAGACGGAATTGGCTGTGCGTAGATTTTTGTCTTACAGTAACGCTGGATGTCTTTCAGCTTATAAACTTCACGTCCTACAACAAACGTAAATGCCTTTCCGACACGGCCGGCACGACCGGTACGGCCGATACGGTGCACATAAAATTCATCATCCTGCGGCACATCATAATTAAACACTGCCTCTACATCATCTACATCAATACCACGGGCTGCCACATCGGTGGCGATCAGGATCTCTGTTTTGCCGCTGCGGAAGCCTTTCATAACACGGTCTCTCTGGCTCTGCTTCATATCTCCATGCAGACCTTCCGCAAAATATCCCCGTCCTTTCAGTGCCTCTGTCAGCTCATCCACACGTTTTTTTGTATTGCAGAATACAAGGGAGAGCTTTGGATTGTACATATCCAGAAGTCTTGAGAGAACTTCTTCTTTGTTCTTCTGTTTTACTTCATAATAGTACTGGTCGATATTTTTTACGGTCAGTTCTTTCTTTACGACACGAACCAGAACAGCATCTTTCTGATAATTTTTCGTGATGTCCATGATCGGCTTCGGCATGGTCGCAGAAAAGAGAACCGTCTGACGCTCTTCCGGTGCATCTTTCAAAATCGTCTCGATATCCTCACGGAATCCCATGTTCAGCATCTCATCTGCTTCATCCAGCACGATCGTGTGAAGATTGTCGAAACGTAAGGTACGACGGCGAAGATGATCCATCACTCGGCCCGGTGTTCCGATCACAAGCTGCACACCACCTTTTAAGGAACGGATCTGTTTTCCGATATCCTGTCCGCCGTATACCGGAAGGATCTTGATGCCATGCATAAACTTGCTCAGTCTGCGGATCTCATCTGCTACCTGGATTGCCAGTTCTCTTGTCGGACACAGAATGATTGCCTGCAGTTTCCGGTTCTTCGGATCGATCTTCTGAAGAAGCGGAATACCAAAAGCTGCTGTTTTTCCGGTACCTGTCTGTGCCTGACCGATTACGTCATGTCCGGCCATCACTTCTGGAATCGCTTTTGCCTGGATCGGGCTTGGCTCTTCAAATCCCATCTCTGTAATAGCTCGAAGAATCTTCGGGTCAAGTCCAAGTGTATCAAATTTTATGATTTCCATATATTAAATCCTTTCTTTCTGTTGCAAATACCCTTTTATTTCAAATCTCACTGACATAACGCTCCTCACTGCTCAGTGTTTCATGCACTTACAGCTACAAAATACTTATATGTTCATATAATGACGTCGGAGGCAAAAGTCCCCAACTATATTTGAAAAACAAGGCATAAAAATACCGCCTCTTTATTTATCTAATGTGAGGCGGAAGAGTAACAATTCACATATGCCAGTCATTTTAACATATCCCGTTTTGAAATTCAACTGTTCATTTTAATTTGAAACCAGACACATATTTGAGCAACATGCAATTCCGGCAAACAATGCTTCGCATTATCCTCTGTAAATTTCTGCACAGCCCGAACTGATTATTGGCTATTGTAAAAACAGGGTTGCATTTTTTATGTTTTCGGTATAATATACATATAACTACACATAGTATTCAAAACTACATGTAACGGTTTTGATTTCAATATTTATTTTATATTGCTTTCAAGTCATGAGGTATGATCACGAATATCTGAAAATTGCTCTCACAATTCTGTCATCTGACTTGAATCATGTTTCAAAGGAGGTATTCACTATGTTAGAAAAAATCAAAGATCCCGGAAGTGCGATCACACACTTCATTGGTATGCTGATGGCAATGTTTGCCGCCACACCGCTGATCATCAAATCTCTGCATGAGCCGGATTATATCCATGTGATTTCCCTGACTGTTTTTATTGTGAGTATGATCCTACTCTATGCGGCAAGCACGATCTACCATACTTTAAATCTTTCAGAAAGAACAAATCGTATTCTCCGCAAGTTAGACCACAGTATGATCTTTGTACTGATTGCCGGAAGCTACACACCAATCTGCCTGATCGTTTTGAAAGGTCCGGTCGGATATTTCCTGTTCGCTCTTGTCTGGGCAATCGCACTGATCGGCATTATCGTAAAAATCTGCTGGATCACCTGTCCGAAATGGTTTTCTTCTGTGCTTTATATCAGCATGGGCTGGGTCTGCGTACTGGCTTTCACACAGATTGTCAATTCGCTCTCTCCGGCAGCTTTTGGATGGCTCCTGGCAGGCGGTATCATTTACACTGTCGGCGGCATCATTTATGCTTTGAAAGTTCCGCTGTTCGATGCAAAGCACAAAAATTTCGGCTCACATGAGATCTTCCATCTGTTCGTGATGGCAGGAAGTGCATGCCACTTTATTCTTATGTATGTTTATATCGCTTAATGACTGTGAAATCATTTCGATTATTCAAAAATGCCTCTGGCATTCTTGCCGAAAAAGGATAAAATTTCAGAGGTTCTGATTTTGCTCAGAGCCTCTTTTTGTATCCTGAGAACCTTTTTGCTGCATATTTTTTTCTTTGATCAGGTTTTCTTTTTCTTTTCTCGTCAACTGTTTGATCGCATATTCCCGCTTCATTGCTTCTTGTTTTCCCTGAAATTCCTCATAATAGACCAAAGTTACCGGTCTGCGGTTCCTCGTATATTTTGCACCGGATTTCCCGCCGTTATGGGCTTTGAGACGCTTGTCCAGATCATTTGTCCAACCGGTATAATACGTGCCGTCACTGCACTTTAAAATATAGGTATAACACATACTTTCCATTCACTTTCAACTGTTTCATATCTTCGTATTGTGACATACTCCTGCCTCTGATACAAATCGCTTGCTCTCTTCCATCAGAAACGCGAGTCATCTCACATCTTGTATATGTAAAGCGGAGGATTTCCCCCGCATTATTTCAAGCAATCGGCAAAGCGGTATATTTTCAACTAAGACAAATTTGTTGCTCGCCACTTATAGAAGTGGGAGTCTTCTCCGACTAAGATAAATTTTATTCTTCTTCCAGTCTCTGGATCATTTCATAGATTGCCTTTGCGGAATTGAAGTTTTCCGGTTCCATTTCTTCGGATGGAATCTCGATATCATACGCATCAGTGATCTCTGAGATGATCGTTACAACGTCCATGGAGTCGATCACTCCGTCATCTACGAGGTCTTCTCCGTTTTCCCAGTCTACTTTCGGCATTGCTTCTTTTAAGATGTCTAATAATTCGTTCATGGTTTTTGTCTCCTTTGATTTTGTATTATTTTTTTAATATAACAGTCCGGTTTTTACTCTGTCTTTTCTTTCTCGGCTTCGATCAGTTTTTTACGCTGCAATTTTCCGTTATAGGTTCTCGGGATCTTGTCGATCTGCTCGATGAGTTTTGGCACTTTATATGCCTCCAGTTTGCCCTGCAGATACTCATAAATGCCCTGCTCATCAAATGCGGCACCGTTTTCCATCTCCACAAAGAGCTTTGGCTCTGCCCCCAGGAGCGGATGTGGCACCGGAATGCAGGCACAGTCGGCTATTCCTTCAAATCCCCCGGCGATCTCTTCAATCTCATCCGGAGCGACTTTGTTGCCGCCGGTTATGATGACATCATCTTTTCTGCCCAGCATATAGATCAGTCCGTCCTCGCCCACATAAGCAAGATCTTTGGTGCAGATATAGTCATCACGCATGATTTCCTGATTGAGCTGCGGTTCATGATAATAACCCTTCATATTCATGGTTCCGCGGCAGGCGAGAAAGCCCGGCGTCTCTTCGGTCGCATCGATTGCATTGCCCTGCTCATCAAAAAAGACAAATTCTGCATGGCAGGACGGTTTTCCGATGCAGTTTTTCTTATCCGGCATTGCATTGAAATCCAGGATACAGGAGCATCCGGACTCTGTTGTTCCGTAAAAATTATAGAGGCGTGTGTTCGGAAGAAGCTCTCGCAGATGCTCCTTGTCGTGGTTCGGGATCGGTGCGGAACCAAGCTGCACATAATCGAGCTGGTCTGCATATTCACCGAGTTTGTCTCCGCTTAACTTGAACAGTGCCGCCAGTGCTGCCGGTACAAGGTCTATCGCTGTCACATGATATTTTTCGATCGCTCCGAAAAATTTCTTTGTAAAGATCACGCCGTCGATGATCACCACGCTGCCGCCATTTAAAATATTGGAATAATAACGGCGAAGTCCGTGCGAATGGCTCAGGGGTACCGGGATCAGTTCGACACTGTCTTTTTTCATTTCGACGGAACCAATCACATTTTCAGAAACGGCGATCACACTCTCATAAGTAAGCTCAATGCCCTTGGATTTTCCGGTTGTTCCGGTTGTAAAGAGAACTTCTGCGGTTTCTTCAGGCTCAGGAAAGCGAAAACTGTCTCCATTTTCATCATCGCTTTCGGATATTCGCATTTCTGCGGCATCGTCCATTTTATACGATAATACATCTTTTATCGTTTCCCATTTGCAGGAAAACTCACCCTGCTTCGCTGCCAGATATAATTTTGCCTCCACTGCCCCGATGATCTCTGCGATGCGGTCATCTGCCGCATTCTTCTCGATCGGCACAAAGACTGCTCCGACAAGCTGGATCGCCAGCTGACTGATCACCAGCTGGGCATTCTGTGAGTTTCGCACAACGACATGGTCTCCTCTTCGGATGCCAAGTTCTCTTAAATGCACGGCATAACCGTACACACATTTCCAGGCATCCAGATAAGTCAGTTCCACTTTTCCATCTGCCAGAAACAGTTTGTCCGGCTGTACTTTTGCATATTCTGCCAGTGCTTCCACGATGGATCTTACCATATGCTCCCCTTCTTTCTTTTGATCTGATCTTTCTGTTTTCGCTTTAAACTTCATAAATCAATCTTTTCTTCGGCTGTACTACTGCTGCTCTGTCTGATCAGCCTTTGCTGCTTTGATTGCTTTTACTGCCTTTTTCAGTATCTTTTCGGCTGCCTTCTCATATTCTTTTTCTTCTTTTTCGGCCGCCTTATCCCAGCTTGCCGCCACCTCTTTGCTGTGGTCGGTCTTAATATCATAATGTTCCCTGATATAATTGCCCAGGTATGTGGTAAATTTCGCTGCACCGATCGCATTGGTATGCTTTGGATTGTAAAAATCCACGTTATATTCCAGCCCCATTTCTTCTGCATAGTAATTGCCGTCCAGGAACCGGAAGCCTGCTTCTTCCACAATGCGTTTGATGTAGTTGTCTTTCTGATGTTCTTCCTCTGTCACCTGCCATGGTGTTGCCACAAAAAGTACCTGAAGATTTTCTTTTTTACATTTTTCTATAATTTCCCGCAGTTCTTTTTCGGATTTTTCTGTGATCGGTATTTCTCCGGTAATGTCTTTCACATCCAGATAACTTATGATCTTATGACGGCTGTTGACCGACCATCCTTTCAGCGGATGTTCTTTTGCATTAAACAGATATTCCCAAGATTCTTCTGTCAGATTTTCCCAGTTTCCATGGTATTTTATCAGGTCAAAACCATAGCTGAGCCGATCTTCAAATCCTTCGGTCAGTTCTGTGACTATCTTAAAACGGTTCCAGGAAACTTTCATATTATCTGCGATCTGGCGAAGACGATTTTCTTTGATCACTTCATTGTCTGTATCTGTAAAACGTCTGGTTTCTATAATATACAGCTGCGGTGACTGTGTTTTTTCTACTTCATCGATCAGTGACGGTATCACATAGACCGGCTGCGCTGCCGTGGCGATCCCGTATGATGTGATGCCCTGCTGTTTCCAGAGCAGCGGACTGTTCAGATAACGGTAAAGTGCACTGCTCCCAAAGCCTACCACATCCAGGCTGTCCCTGTCTTCTGCATAAAATCCAGCTACTCTCGCCCTGAAAAAATCTTTGTCCGTCGGACGCATCACATAGGTGGTCAGCGTCAGCAGAACAGCTGCGATTGCAAGAAATACAGCGGTTCCGAAAATGTATTTGATCTGCTTTTTTATCTTCATCTGCCACGCCTCCCCTTAAAACTTCTCATAGATAAATGCGGAAGGATCATACCCAGGGCCGTACATGCCAAAGATAACAACCGCAAGCAGAAGTGCATAGATCAGTACCCAGCGAAAGACCAGATTCTGTTTTTTCAGTGCTTCCAGGACATCCATCTTTTCCTGCAGGATACTGACGGTCAGAAGTACCAGCATTGCAACGATCACAACGGTCATATTCGCCTTGTTTAAGCCATAATTGTAGATTCTGCCGTTTGCCAGGCGGTACCATCCGATGCCGGTGCAGGCTCTCTTTAAGATGCCGATCGCACTTGCGAAATCATCTGCCCGGAAGAAAACTCGTCCGAGACAGCAAAGCAGGAAGGTCCTTCCCATCTGGAAAAGACGGAAACTGAAACATTCTGTTTTGATATGTAATTTCTGCACCAGTTTTTCGTTGTATGGTGTGAAGATCATGCTCAGCATGATCAGGATACCGTGAAACAGTCCCCAGGTCACATATTTCCAGTCCGGTCCGTGCCAGATTCCGGTCAGAAGCCAGACCGCCAAGATCGGAATCGCCGAGGAGACGATTCTTCCAAATTCATTGCCGAAACGTTTTCTCGCCTTTTTATTTAAATCCAGTGAAAATTTGGAGATTGAGATCGGATAGAATACATAGTCTTTAAACCAGTTTCCAAGCGTCACATGCCAGCGTCTCCAGAACTCCGGCATCGTCTTTGAAAAATACGGACGCAAAAAGTTCGGTGCCAGACGGATGCCAAACAGTCTTGCCGTTCCGGTCGCAATATCCATACATCCCGAGAAATCAGCGTAGATCTGGATGGAAAAAGCTGCCGTCGCCACAAAGAAAAAGAGCATACCGGTGTACTGCGTATAATTTCCATAGATCTGATCTACAAACGTACCGAGACGTTCTGCAAGGATCAGCTTCTTTGCAAATCCCCAGAGGATCAGAAGTGCTCCGTCCCTGAGGTTATCATACTCAAAACGATGCTCTTCGTACAGCTGTGTGCCAAGATCTGCATAACGCGGGATCGGTCCCTGAACGACACTTGGGAAGAAAGAAATATAAAGCAGATATTTCAGAAAATTCTTCTGTGCCTTTACTTTCCCCTTGTAAACATCGATCAGATAGGACAGAATCTGAAATGTGAAAAAGGAAATGCCAAGCGGCATGATCAGTTTAAACAGGTCGTCTCCGTGTCCGATCCCGAAAAGATCGAGAATAGAATAACCGGTCTTCAGTAAGAAGTTCGTGTATTTGAACACGACCAGAATCCCGATATTGAGCACCAGCCCCCAGATCAGGATCCGTTTTCGCTGTTTTTTGTTGTTTGCCTTCATCCGCTTGATCTGTTTGCGGTCAAGGCCTTCTTCCTGTTTCTGTTTTTCAAGTTTTTCATGCAATTTCCCCATCTTGCATGCCACAACATAAGATACTGCGGTTGCCAGAAGCAGCACCAGAAACTGGTCAAAGCCTGCTGCCAGATAGAAGATCACATTTGCGACAAGCAGCACATACATACGGTGCCGGGGTCTTATGATATAATAAATACAGAATACTGCCACAAGAAAGAGCAGATATGTTGATGATGTGTACGACATGATTTTCCCCTTATTAACCTTCCTGATGCAGTGCTTTGTTAAACATATCCCACATCTGTCCATAGCCTTCCGATGCCGGTGTGACCGGTTTCGGAATCGTATTTGGCACATCCATCTTGATACCGCCCTGCTTTGCCATGACCAAGATCCTTGTTCCCAGGCAGACTGCCTCCTGGATATTGTGCGTGATAAAGATAACGGTTACTTTTTCTTTCTGGTGCAGCTTCATCAGCTCTTCCTGCAGATGATTTCGCGTCATGGCATCCAGACTGGCGAACGGCTCATCCATCAGAATGATCTGCGGCTTGAGTGCCAGTGCTTTGGCGATCGCCACTCTCTGTTTCATACCGCCGGAAAGCTGATGCGGATAGAGCGTTCTTGAAGAAAGCAAATCGACTTTCTCAAGTGCCGCATCGGAAATCTCCCGCAATTTTGTTTTATCTTTTAAACCCTGTATTTTCAGAGGGTACTGCACATTTTTTTCTACTGTTTTCCACGGAAGCAGCTGATTAAAGTCCTGAAAAACCATGATGCGGTCCGTCCCAGGCTCGCTTACCTCTTTTCCGTTTACTTTGACCGTTCCGTCAAAGGTTTCAAAACCGCCGATGCAGCGAAGAAATGTAGTCTTTCCACATCCGGACGGTCCCAGGATGCAGACAAATTCGCCCTCATTCATCGTAAAGTTTACGTTTTTGAGGACTTCATTTCCGTCCCCTTTTCCACCATTGTCATAGATTTTTGTCAGGTTCTGCACATCCAAAACGGGAGTTTTCCCCTTCTGCTCCTGTGTCATCTGCTCATCCCCCATTTCTTAAGTGTCATTTTTTCTATGGTGTGGAAAACTCCGTATTCTACTACAATTCCGATTACAATGATCACCAGAAGTGCTGCAAAAACACCGGCGATATCCACATTGGTACGCTTCATGAAAATAAACCATCCGATACCGGCTCCGGAACTGGTCGTTCCGAAGATCATCTCCGCACTGATCAGACCTCTCCACGCTCTCGCCCATCCGGTGCGGATACCGGAAAGAATATAGGAGAACGATGCCGGAATATAGATGCCGGTCACAAGTCCGAGTTTTCCAAGTCCCATATTTTCCCCGGATTCTATGTAGATCTGCGGCACCGCCCGAAATCCGTCCATAATGCTTCTGGACATTGGCCAGATGATCGAATGTACCACGATCAGGATGATCGTCCCTTCCCCGATCCCCATCCACAGGATTGCCAGCGGCAGCAGTGCCACACCAGGTATCAGGTCACACAGGGAAACGACCATATGGTAAATGGAATAAAACGTCTTGCTGACGATGGACAGTCCGGAGAGGATAAATGCCAGCACGATTCCGATCAGCAGCCCTTTTGCAATCAGGCTTAAGGAATAAAGCGTCATCGCTCCCAGCCCGTCCCGCGAAAATCCTTTGATCAGCGACTGAAATATCTTTCCAAGTGACGGAAACATCAGTTCCGGAAAGGAACCCATCTGATAGACGACCTGCCATACCACCAGAACAGCAACAATAAAAACAATCTGATTTCTTAAATTTTTCATCGTTCTCATCCTTATTCTTTCTTTTCCGACAGATCTTATCTTGCCGACTCTGTTGTGATTGCTTCAAAGGATTCCGGTGCCTTGTCTGCAAAATCATTCTCCGCCATAAAGTTTGCCATATCCATGACGCCCGGAAGCTTCATATCATAGACACATCCCGGATCCTGCATCCAGCTCAGCATCATTTCTGCCGTGACATCTTCTTTTTGGCAGAGAATATTTGCTGCTTCTTCCTGGTTGTTGTTGATGTAATCCATCGCTTCCTGCGTTGCGTCTACAACTGCCTGATAAACTTCTGGCTGATTTTCATACAGGTCATCAGATACCAGACCAACGATAAAGGCATTTCCTTCCGGCCATACGGAATCCAGGCTCTCAGCTTCTTTGATATTATCCTGTTCTTTTGCCTTGAAAATATAAGGTGCTGTTGTAAGCTGACATGCCACACTGCCGGACATCAGGGCAGTCATGCCGTCCGGATGGGACATTGCCACCAGATTGTTGTCCAGTGCATGGGCATCTCCAAGTTCTTCCTTTGCGAGCATTGCCAGCAGAATATGCTGAATACTTCCGATATTTACAACGGAAATCTTTTTATCATCTGTGATATCTTTTAACGAATGGATCGAATCATCGTTTGTAAGCAGTTCATGTGGCTGTGCTGCAATCGTTCCGTACATTTTGTAAGGAATGCCTGCTGTGACGCCGGAAATAAACGGTGCAATTCCCATACATGCCACATCAATATCCCCGGATGCCATCCCTTCATTGATCGCCGATCCGGAATTTAAGCTGACCCACTCAACCTCGATATCTCCATCGTAGTTTTTCTCGATCAGTCCCTGTTCCTGCATGATGGTCAGCGGTGCATAAGCCAGTCCGTACTGATAAGCAATCTTTACTTTTGCTGTGTCCCCACTATCCTGCGTACTTTTCTGACTTTTTCCGCATCCGCTTACCCCCAAAACCATGGATACCGCCAGAATCATTGCTGTTATTTTCCTCACCCTTTTTTTCATCGTTTTTTCCTTTCTTTTGGCCACCCGGTCTACTGCCTGGTGCATTTTTCATTTAAGCCACGGACATGATAATATCATAAATTGCTCTATTCTTTCAACACATGATAATGTCCACGAATTGCTCCGTTATAAAATAACTCTCGCAATTCTTTCAACATTATCATAACATATCCGGGGCATTTTTCATCAGCTTATTCTATAATTGTGATATAATTATGACATTTTCATTACATACAGCACTGTTTTCGTCATTTTTTCATAAACTTCCTGGTCAGGAATCTGGACAAAGCGGCATCGGAAGGCAAAAAAATCCCCCGGAAATTGCTCTCCGGAGGATTGTATGTTCTGCTTTATGCTCTGGCTGCCGCCTTTGCCTTCGCTTTCTCACCCAGAAAATCAATGGATGTCTTGCAGATTACCTTATCAAAAATAATGAACATCGCCGGCAGGATGAAGATTACGCATGCCATACTGATCAGGGCACCTCTTGATAACAGTGTACAGATTGCACCGATCATATCAACTTTGGAATACCATGCCACACCGAACGTTGCTGCGAAGAAACTGAAACCACTTGTCATGATAGACAGTGCACATGCTTTGTGTGCATTCATGACGGCTTCTTTCTTGCCAAATCCTTTTCTTCTTTCCTTCTGGTAACGGCTCGTCATAAGGATCGCATAGTCTACGGTTGCACCAAGCTGAATGGTTCCGACTACGATACTTGCAACGAATGGAAGTTCGATTCCCTGGAAAAACGGGATTGCCATGTTGACGTTGATGGCAAATTCAATAACCGCAACCAGAATGATCGGAACGGAAATGGATTTGAATACCAGCATAATGATGATGAAGATGGCTGCTACGGAAGCAACGTTTACATTTACCAGGTCGATGTCCGTTACATCCTGCAGATCTTTCATCAACGGAGCTTCACCGATCACCATACCGTTTGAATCGTATTTCTTTACAAGATCGTTGATCGCTGCGATCTGACTGTTGGATTCGTCTGTTGCGGAGCTGTACTTTGAGCAGACAAATACCAGTTCCTGTTCATCACTTTGCAGCATATCTTTGACATCTTTCGGGATCATGGAAGCCGGCACGTTTGCACCGAATACGCTGTTCAGTCCAAATGCCCATTTCACACCGTCCACCTTTTCGATGTCTTTCATCAGCGTAGTCTTGTTTGCATTGGAAATGTTTTTGTCCATCATGATGATGTGCATGGTGCTCATGTCGAAGGTATCTTCCAGTTTTTTATTTGCCACATTTGAATCCAATGTTGACGGAAGCGATTTATCAATATTGTAGTAAATCTTGGTGTGGTTGTTTCCGTATACTGCCGGAAGCAGTCCGATGCAGAAAACGGCCAGCCAGATTTTATAATGCCTGATAATAAAACCGGACAGTCTGTTCGTATTCTTGATCAGCGGTTTATGTTTTGTCTTTTCGATCAGCGGATCAAAGATCAGGATGATCGCCGGAAGCAGGGTTACACAGCAGATAACACCGATGATAACACCTTTTGCCATTACGATACCAAGGTTTTTACCAAGTGCGAATGTCATCAGACACAGGGCTGCGAAACCGGCTACCGTTGTGATGGAACTGGATACGATGGATTTGAAGGTATTGGATATTGCATGACCCATCGCTCTGTTCTTGTCGCCAGGGAATCGTTTTTTATTCTCCTCGAAACTGTCCAGCAGGAAGATCGAGTAATCCATCGTAACACCAAGCTGAAGGATTGCTACCAGTGCCTGTGTCAGATACGAAATCTCACCCAGGAAAAGATTCGTTCCCATGTTATACAGGATCGAGATTCCGATACAGAGCAGGAACAGGATCGGCACCACAAAGGATGTTCCGGTAATCTCCAGCACGATGAAAGAAAACAGTGCTGCGATCGCCACGTAGATCGGCAGTTCCTGCAGACACAGATTCTTGATATCGGTTACGACACCGGACATACCGCTGATAAAGCACTGCTTATCTGCAATGGCACGCATGTTTGTGACAGCTTCCATCGCCTCGTCCGAAGATGTGGTGTTATCAAAAAGTACCAGCATCATTGTAGAATCGTCCGCAAAGAAGATATTCTTTAAATCTTTTGGCATCATGCTTGTCGGAACGCTGATATCAGCGATGTCATCATACCAGAGTACCTTTTTGACATGTTCGATCTCTTCGAACTTGTTTTTCAGTTTCTGCACATCTTTAAGCGGCATATCCTCGACGACGACCATCGAGAATGCACCTGTACCGAATTCATCCACCATAACATCCTGACCTTTTACCGTTTCCAGAGATTCCGGAAGGTAACTTAAGATATCATAGTTGATTCTTGTTTTTATGGTTCCAATAACAGATGGAATGAGAAGCAAAATTCCGATCAGTACGATCAGGATACGGTGTTTTGCTATCCATTTTCCAGTCTTGACCATTGTTGTCATCTCCTATCTTTCCTTAATATTTATGATACCGGGGAGCAAAGATTTTATTCCCCTGACATCCCGTTTACGGATTCTGTGTCGGCTGATCATTCTGTGCATGAATTGCCTCCAGTGACATCAGCAGTGCATAATTTGATGCCTGCATCGCAAAGTCCAGAAAGTACTCTGCCAGCAGTATCTTATTCTCAGCTGAGAGTTCTTTTGTCGTTTCCTCCGTAAAACTAATCCCAAGCTGCTCCTGTGCAATCTGAATCACCTGGTCGACTTTGTCGTAAGCTTCTGCTATCCGTCCTACCAGTTTCGCCTTGCTGTACTTCATTTTATTGTGGAGCATTTCACGGTTTTCTCTGCATTCTCTGCGGAGTTCCTGGATATCTTTTTCTACCTGTTCCGGACAGTCCATCTCGCCCTGCTCAATGCGGCTGTGCATCTGTCCGATCGCCTTATCCAGCTCATATAGCTTTACAGAAAGTATATCATGTGTCATACGCACACCCCTTTCCTTTCTTTCTCACACCATTTTAGCAAAAATCTGCTTCGCTGATATAGACAAAATATCCGCAGTGTAAAAGAACTTTACACTGCGGATATTTTATAAATCGTTATTCTCATCTGAAACAAGGACTGCTTTGCCCATTAACAGAAGATAAATCTGATGTACTATATAACTGATGTTTTCGGTGTCCTGCTTCGTCCACTCGCGGAGCAGTCCCATAACTGCCTGACAGTGGTAATGCAGGATAAACTCCCGGTCTTTGTCTGAATAACCCTCGTACCAGTGCTGCATCTCCGTCACTTTCTCAAACAGATCATAAAAAACCTGCTCCAGCATACGTCCGATCTCGTCACCATAGTTGGACTGCATACCGCGGATCGCATAAGGCTGAAGCTGGATCGCAATCTCAAAGAAATGGCGAAGCCCCTTCTCAAGATCCTTCTTTGCAATGCACTCTTCCAGGACAATCTCCATCTCCTGGTACAGAACCCACTGGATCAGATCCGGAATATCCTCAAAATGATAGTAAAATGCCTGTCTTGTGATGTGACATTCCTCCACGATATCCTTTACCGTCAGTTTCTTTACTTTTTTCTCAAACAGAAGGTTGCTGGCAGCTTCTGCAATTGTTTTTTTCATATCAATAGCCATTTTACCTACTCCTATTTCACTCAAAAAACCGCTTTGTTGCTTATGCTACCGTACATTTTTTCTTCTGTCAAGTAAATTAATTCTAAACTGTTCCTGAGGCTAACGATGTGCAAAATGAACAAATTCCCCAAGAAGGCACTTTTACGTGCCCTTCGGGGAATTCGTTCATTTGCACATTCAGAAAATCTCCGCATCTTCCTAATAAAACTGATGTGCTCCGATCTTCACTCCGGTTCCGGATCCTGTATTAAAGTACAGTGCTCCTCCTACCGGATTCTCTCCGTTCAGTGCTGCCTGAGCTGCTTCTACGCAGTCACTCGGTACACCGCTTGCCAGTGCACTTGCCAGTGCTCCGCTGTACGCCGGTGTGAACTGTCCTGCCTGGTAAACAACCTCGGAAATGCTGTTCGGGAAGGAAGCACTTGCCACACGGTTGAGAACAACGGCACCGACTGCCACTTTACCTTCGCGGCTCTGGTTGCCTGCCTCGCAGTAGATGATCGCTGCCAGAAGGTTCAGATCACTGGAATCTGCTGTGGTAACAGTCTCTTCGCTTCCGGTTGACGCTGCAGAATCGTAAGTGTCGTCTGCGGTATCATAGGAAGCATCTGCTGTCGTATCTTCGCTGTAGCTGTTGTCGGTATAAGAACCGTCTGTGCCGTATGTACTGTCGGACTCATAAGTTTCACCGGCATAAGTACCGTCTGTATAAGAATCGTCTGTATAAGAATCGCCTGTATTATAAGCATCACCGGTATAAGTACTATCTGCATTGTAGCTGTTGTCTGCATAAATGCTGTCCGCAGAAGTATCATCATAAGCACCATCTGCACTGTAGCTGTCATCGTTATAAGTGCTGTCTGTATCTGCCGTGCCATAGCCTGCTGCATTCCAGCCCCAGCCGTTCGGATCGTAATAGCCCTGTGCCACGCTGTCCGTTGTGTCTGTATTGGCATCTGCATCACTGACGTTGACATCCGCAGTTGAGATTGCAACGGCACGGTCTGTGATGATCATCTCTTCGGCATCCTCTGCCGGAACGTATGCAACCGTAACGTCATCCATCTGTACCTGATACCAGTCACCATCCTCGGAAATCAGGCTGTACTCGCTTCCGTTGTCTGCACTGTCCAGAATGTCTGCTGCTGCATCCGGTGAAGAGAACAGGTTTACACCATCCCAGTTGACCTTGACGCCCTGTGTACCATAGACATTTGCCAGATATTCTGCATCTTCTCCGTATGCCAGATAATCATTCTTGATATATCCTTCCACGCCGTTTGAAATGATGTGTGACCATTTCTCGCCCTTTTCGATCAGGTCTGCAGATGCTCCCTTTGGAAGATAGCCGACGATCTCACTTTTGGTGGATGCATTTGCACGGATGTTGACCTGTGTATCTACATCTGCCACTGCACGATAAGACCACACGCTGTCTTCTATATTATTACTGTCTGTAGACGGTGCTGCAAAAACAACTGTGGAAGATAATACTGTAAATGCAAATACCGTCGCACTGCCGCAAAGTACCGTTTTCATTCTTGCTTTCATGTAAAAAAACCTCCTGAACTCCTATAACTTCACGCTTTTTTGGCATTTTTGTTATATTTGTTACAAATGTATTAACTTTTGTTACGTTTGTATCATATAACAGTTACAGTATTTTGTCAACCTTTTTTTATCTTCGTCAAGTGATGAGAAGCAAAGGATTGCACTCCCACTAAGATAGCCTCCGGCAGATTGCAGAGGCATTCTTGAATTTTAAAGTTTGAGGATATACCGCAAAAAAACATTGCTCTCATAAAGAAAGGTGAGAATCGGACTTTCTTTTATCATCGAAAGCAGCTGGCTTCCGATCTCTGTGTTGGAGCAGATCGCCACTACCAGAAAGAACAGCCAGACGATGCAGATCCCTTTTACAAATCCGAGTGCTCCTCCGCACATCCGGTTGACGCCACGCAGAATCGGCAACCTTGTCATGATCCGCAGTGCCCGTGCAACGGCGTGCAGGGCGATACTTACCAGGTTAAAAGAAATAAAATAGGTCAGCATGTTCAGGATCATATCCGCCAGATAGGTGGAAATATATTCCGAAAAGGTCTGAACCGCCATATTTGCATACGTGTAACTGTTGTTATTATCAAGAAGCTGCGTCTGCAATTCTTTCGGGATCGGCAGTGATTTGATGATCTTGTTCTGATCTTTTCGCGGCACATCGCTCTGCTGTGCAAATTTTTGTGTTTCTTTATCCAATTTGTCCATGATCGCATCTTCTACCAGCGTCTCGCATTTGCTCTCCACAAATGAGTAGACGGGTGTCTGCGTTTTCAGAAAATCATTGACATAGGGTGTCGAATAATAGACCAGTACACCGGAAAACACGAAAAAAAGCAGAGAGGTCAGCGTCCTCGCAAAACCTCTCATATAGCCATTGATCGCAAATACCAGCAGTACCAGTAAGATAATGATCGTAAGTAAATTCATAATTTCCTTTCTGCTATCCAAGCCGGATCAGATCTGCACTGTCCTCGGTGATCACCATATATTTGCGGAATCCACGGATACTCAGCACATTCTGGATTGGCTTGCGGTATTTGCCCTGGAATGTTTTCTGACCGTTTAACTTATAAATGGCAAATTCTTTTTCATTGAACAGCACGATTTTGTCTTTCTGCAGGGTAATACTGTTGTACTGCAGATCAAAATATTTCTGCATGGTATTCTTACCGCCGGTATTGTAGACCTTCATCAGATATTTATTTCCAGAGTCGCCTCCGTCAAAGACAAAGCCGATGCGGTTGCCGTCATGGAAAGTACTGATGATCTCCTGATCAAACTTCACCGTTTTCTTTTCTTTCGGAGACTGGATGCCGGAAAATACCGTAAACCCGTCGGTGCGGACGGCAACTGCCGTGCTGTTGTCACAGAAAAAAATCTGCGGAGCCAGCACGTCGTCCACATTTAGCTCACCGACCTGATTGTTCAGCTCCATCTGACCTGCACTTCCGAAGTTATAAAACGCAATATGTGTACTGATCTTGTTTCCATTGACCCGCATATAGGACACTGCCATCTTGATCCCGTCCGGAGAAAGTGCCATATCCAGCGGATAACCAAAATCGTCGATCGTCGTGCGATTCTCGGCGATCAGTGTCCCGGATGCATCGTAAAAATTGACCCAGGTCACATCATCATCTGCTAGGATCACCGCCACAACACCCTGCGTTGCCACTCTTGCCTTCTGGATCGGCAGTTTTGTCTGGAACTGTCCTTTCAGTCCCTCTTCATCAAATACATAGACCTGCATCCCCTGCTGATCTGCGATCACAGCAGTCGTACCGCAGACATCCACGAACGGTGCCTGCATACTGTAGGTCGTACTCCATTTTGTATTCGATTTGCTGTCCACACAGGCTACCCCGTCGGAGCTGTATTTCAGGAAATAATCTCCAAACTCCAGATACTGCGTACTGCTCACATCATTTCTCTCAATGCGGTCTGAGGTAAGATAGGTGCTTCCGGTGTGGAAGAATAAAAATGTCCCAAGCCCGAACAGCAGGATAAACAGAAGTCCCATGGTGATCGCATTGCGGTTATGTACAAACTTCTGATGTTTTTTAATCTTATCCCACAGTTCTTCTTTTGCCTGTGGATCTTCCGTCATCTCATATGTCTCGATGCGGATATCCGGATCGTTGAGCTCTTCGTCCAGATCCAAATCCAGATCATCCTCTTTTTTTCTGAATAATTCTTTTAATTTTATTTTCATCCTCATTTCGTCCTTACTGTGCCAATTCTGAAATTTTCCTGATGCTCTGCAAAAGTTCTTCTTAAGTACCCTGCAATGTTGTTATTATAGTTTAAAAGGCATGGGATAGTCAACCATGCCTTTTACGTTCCTTATTCTTTTTACGGCAGCACGATCTTCTGTCCCGGAAGAATTGTGTTTGGATCGGTAATGCCGTTCAGATCACAGATTTCCTGAAGCTTGTCCAGATTTCCGTAGTACATCCGGCAGACGATCGCCAGCGTATCGCCGTCCCGCACCGTGTATTCTGCCTGATACTTCGTCACATCCGAAGAGGATGCCGCACGGTTATTTGCAGAGGAACTGCCGGATGTGGTGCTATCCTGCCTACCGGAAGTTCCGGCACCTCCTGTTCCATCGGTTGCTGTGCTACTTCCCGCTGTTTCTGTGCTGCCTGTTGTTCCCATATTGTCTGTGGAATCGCCTGTTGTCGTCGTATTGCTCTCTGTACTGCTCTCTTTTAAGATCCAGGTCTTTTCGGTCTCATCCTTTGCGGCACTCTCCTTTGCGGCACTCTCCTTTGCAATTTCTCCTTCTGCCTGTGCCGAAGCTGCCAGAGCATCCGTTTCTTTCTGTTTTTCGGTTCCTTTTGACAGGCCACTGCTCTGCCCATCACTTCCAAGTGCCATCTCCTGAAGCGTCACTTCCATATCTTTCATGCGATTATAGTTGTTGACCATCGTCGCCCCGATCACCAGGATCGTCAGCACCAGAAACATACTTGCACCATATAAAAAACGCACCATCGTCGGAGTTTTGCTTTTCTGCTCCTGCTCCACGTTCTGTGCGTCCTGTTGTTTTTTTGCGATCCGTCTGCGGAAGTTCTGGATGGCTCCATCCTGATTCTTTGATTCCGCCTCCACGGACTGCCCTTCATTTTCTTTTACCATATAGCTCTGCATCTGCTCGTTTTTTTCGTAGTAGATGTAATAGCCGCTCTGCTTTCGGATCCCGGTGTTCTCCGTCAGGAAAACGCTGGCATTTTCTTCGCTGTCATACAGAAACAGCAGCCTGTCCTCACCAGGAAACTGTTCCCGGTGCAGATCAAAGAGCTTCTCATCCGGTTCTTCTTCCGGCTCCTCCATCTTTTTCGCCCAGCCGATCACTTCTCTTCCCGGAAAATACTGTTTCATTTCCCGGTAGATTTTCTCCCACATATCATCGTTTGGTTCACCCTCCGCGATCTCTACGGCTCCGTCCGCAAACAGACACTTCATGTTTTCGTTCTGCCAGACTTCACCGAGCAGCACCGCACAGCCTGTCTTTTCCAGAAATGTGATCACATAATCTTCTATATAAACCCTTTTATCTGATCCTGCATCTCCGATCTGCCGGATATTTTTCGGCAGGCCTGTCCGTTCCTTTCCCTTTCCGTCCTTTGAGGTTCCCCTGTAAACCATTTCGATCATACTCCCAATCCTCCTTTATACTACTTCCAGCTGATGCCCCTATCGTAGCACAAAGAATCTGCAAATTTTAGCAATCCGTGGGATACTTTTCAAGAACTTTCCGACATGTTTTTCATCGGATTGATGCGAATAAACCTTCCTTTTTTCGGATACACTGTAAAAGCCTTTAACACGGCAAATTTCACATCTGTCGATTTGAACGCAGCGAAGCGGATTGTGAATGTCCGCTTTACAAATTTTTAAGAGAGGGATGACAATCATGTTTTCTTCCGATACGATCTGCTATTTTAATGCAGGCTCTTCCGATACCGCAGAGCTTCTCGGAAATTATCTTTCTAAAATTCTGATAAAAAACGGTTTTTCAGATATCGCACCTGTCCTTCTATGCATCGGAAGTGACCGTGTGACCGGTGACAGCTTAGGTCCGATGGTCGGCAGTGCCCTGGAAGAACGGTACAAAAAAAGCATCCCCGTGTTTGGTACACTGAAGATGCCTGTTCATGCCCTCAATCTTGAGGAAACCATCGATGCGATCCATCTACATTTTCCGGATCATCCGCTGATCGCTGTCGATGCTTCCTTTGGAACAAAAGAACATCTTGGCTGCATTACGGCCGGCAAAGGAAGTCTTTGTCCCGGTGCCGGCGTCGACAAAAATCTGATTGCAGTCGGTGACTTTTTTGTAACCGGAATCGTAGCATCCTTTTCTCCGTTTTCACATCTGGTACTGCAGTCAACACGGCTGTCTGCCGTGATGCCGCTCGCCTCGCAGATTTCCCGCGGGATCGCTCATGCCATTGACGAAATTGCTCCCGGCTATAGCCTTTCTTCGCAGATACTTTGAAACTGCATGACTGATCTTGCATGCATTTTGTCCTCATTACAGCTCCACGCGGCCTTCCAGGGCACGCAGCAGAGTAACTTCATCAATATATTCCAGATCTCCGCCCACCGGTACCCCGCTGGCAATCCGGCTGACTTTGATACCGGTCGGCTTGATCAGCTTGCTGATGTACATCGCCGTTGTCTCACCTTCCAGGCTAGAATTGGTAGCAATGATCACTTCATTGACATCGCCCTGAAGTCTTGTCATCAGCTCTTTTAATTTTATGTCCCCCGGTCCGATGCCGAGCATCGGTGAGATTGCCCCGTGCAGAACATGGTAGACACCGTCATACTTGCCGGTCTTCTCGTACGCCGCCAGATCTCTTGTATTTTCCACGACCATGATTGTCTTGTGGTCTCTTGCATCGTTCTTGCAGATCGGGCAGAGCTCATCGTCTGTCAGCGTAAAACATTCTTTACAGTATCTGACGTTCTTCCTTGCATCGATGATCGTATCCGAGAGCCGCTGCACTTCCTCGATCGGACGGTTAATAATATGAAACGCCAGGCGTTGGGCTGATTTCGCCCCCACACCCGGCAGTTTTGACAGTTCTTCGATCAGTTTTGTGATATGACTGCTATAATAATCCATCAGAACGGAAATCCTCCACCCATACCAGTAAGTCCGCCTGTCAGTTTTGACATGACTGCGTTGGTCTCTTCCTCTACTTTTCTCAGAGCTTCGTTGGTAGCTGCCATGATCAGATCTTCAAGCATCTCGATATCATCCGGATCTACGACTTCTTCTTTGAGCGAAACTTTGGTCACTTCTTTCTTACCGGAGATCGTCACTTCTACCACGCCGCCGCCTGCTGCTGCCGTAAACTCTTTCTCTTCCAGTGCTTTCTGGTTTTCTTCCATCTGACGCTGCATTTTCTGTGCCTGTTTCATCAGATTATTCATGTTTCCCGGCATTCCTCCCGGAAATCCACCTCTTTTTGCCATGTTGCATCCTCCTGCTATTTCAATTTATTCCTC
>OIXA01001382.1_pt1 | contig 31118 bp, 34 predicted proteins | sample 1587721 | NCBI WGS metagenome assembly OIXA01 (sample SAMEA3888900, study PRJEB22519) | human gut metagenome | biome: human gut; feature: human-associated habitat; material: faeces | place: Denmark | collected 2013
CTGGCATTTCCATATATGCTGCCACATTTAATCTTTTATTCAGATATTCTAAAATCACTTCTTCTATCATATTCACTTCAGCGCCTTTAAGATTGAATTATTCTGCATATTATCCCGCATTGCCCGATAAGTTGCTGTTTCCACTGCTGCATTTACACGGTTTTTACCCGTATAGGTAGTAACTTCATATCCTGAACCTAATCTGTTTACTGCATGATCTGCATATTCCTTACAGATGCCAAGCATTTCATTAGAACGAAGCATTTCACGTACGCCTGCTCTGTTTAAAACAATCTTCGCTTTACTCATAGGCTTCAACCATCACTTTCTTATTCCAGTCAAGCGGAATATTTTCTTCCATTCCTTCTAATGGAATACCAAATGTTTTCCACTCCCTGCCAAAAAATTCTACGGTTACATCTCTCCAGTCATGTGTATCCCCTTTTGGAATCGCCAACGTATACACCGCCTTTTTACCATAAAGATCCTGTGAAGTCACAACATCATCTGATGCAGCTGGTGCTACAAGAACATTCTTTATAATTTCTGTCTGTTCTTCTCCATAGATAGGACGATGGAATCCATCAAAACCATTCTGTTTCTTCTCATGCAGAATAATATCCATTCCTTTAATCATTGCCATTCAGTTCAATTGCTCCTATTCTCTGTCTGCGCAGTCCAAGTCTTGATAATTCTGATTTTTTAATAAACAGACCTCCACCGGGAACTAAATAGGTTCCAGATACTGAGTACCCTAATGCAGACTGCGATATCTGCGACATCGGCTCTGCATTCGTTGAAGTCATCAAAGTTCGTGCAACCACATCAACTGTTACAGATTTTGCAACATTTACTAACAACTGGTCTTCCTCGATCATATTGTCTAAGTCTTTTCCTACTTTTTTTGCTTCACACCGTAAACTGTCTGATACAACCGGAAGTAATGCTGCTGCACGATCCTTTTCATCCATATTTAAACTCCGCCACAGTTTTTCCATGTCTTCTATTGTTGCGAAATCACTCATCCGTTTTCTTTACCGCCTTTTTACGTGGTTGTACCGGTGCTTCTTTTTTTTCAGAAGATCCGGCAGGTTCTAAGACCTGCCAATCTTCTCCTGAAAGTTCTGATCGGATATCGATTACAGCACCAGTTCTTGTATTATGGTACTTCATTTACATTTATCCCTCCTGTGATGCAATCTTCGTAAATGCGCCGGGATCTAAAATTGCCCATCCTAAATAGGTTTCACAACGCAGATACACCTGATTATGTGCTTTTAAGTCTTCACCTGACTGATCCGGATCACCATACTGGATGATCTCTAATGGAATCTCCTTTGCATATCCCCATTTAAAAGCATTTGCAAAGTCACCAACAATCGCCTGATCTTTGGAATTGTTAAATGATACCGTACTGTTTACATCGATTGGAAGACCTTTAACGTTGCCCGGATTAGCACCCCATCCTAACTCTGGATACTGTTTTACTCCATTTACAGTAAGTGATGCCAGTGTAGAACTAAATGACTTAGCCATTACCATTCCTGTCGCATCATACACTTCTGATACTGCTGCAATCGCATCTTCAATATTTTCCTCAATTTCTGTCGGTGAATATTTGATAGATGCAACTTTGGTATTCGTATCAAAACTATTTGTTCCAATCAGGGCAGATGCTTCTTTGGTTCGTGGATTCACACCATGCATTGCCATAATGTCAAGAGCTCTTGCCACTTTCCTTGCATATCCTTCATTAAATGCTTTTAAGATATCAAGCTGCTTTTCTTCCGATGCATACATAAATTCATCCGTCACTCTTGCCCCATATTCGACTTTAAGCGGTACAACCTTAACTGGTTCTACATTGATAGATCCTGCAGATTTCTTTCCACCTTCTGCCACAATATTCACTTCATCATCCATTGAAAATACGAAAATCTCATTTCCATTAAAAGATACAGGCATTGTACCTGAAAGTTTTGCAAGATCGAAGTCCTGCGGATTATCAATCCAGCGGATATACTCATATGGCAAATTCTCCAGTCTGATATCTACGTTATATTCATTCTCCAGACGATATTTTAAAACGTCAAACTGAAGCACACCGACAACGCCGACGATGACTTCCTCCATACCCATGTTATATTCCTGGAAAATCTGGATTGCACCTTCCTGTGCGATCTGCTGCATTCCCTTCATGAACTGCTTACGCTTCATGGTATCCACCTGACGCACTCGCGCAAAATGTTCCGGTGCAAAGGTTGGGATTCCCTCAAACTTGAAAGGTTTTGCTGTTGTCAAGGTATCACCGATGGAGAAAATACCCGGATCGAACACACCGATAATATCTCCGGCATAAGCCTCATCCACGATGTGGCGCTCCTGCGCCATCATCTGCTGTGGCTGGGAAAGCTTGATCTTTTTATTGCCACCCTGTACGTGGGTAACTTCCATGCCCGCCTCAAATTTTCCGGAACAGATACGCATAAACGCGATACGGTCACGGTGCGCTTTGTTCATATTCGCCTGAATCTTGAACACAAACGCAGAGAAATCTTCCTGAAACGGATCGATCTCCCCGATATCTGCTTTTCTCGGAAGCGGAGAGTACGTCATTTTCAAAAAGTGCTGTAAAAATGTCTCCACACCAAAGTTTGTTAACGCGGAACCAAAAAATACAGGGGACAACTCACCTTTTGAAACCAGATCCATATCAAACTCTGCACTTGCTCCGTCAAGCAGCTCGATTTCCTCTAACAGCTTTTCTTTTGCTGCCTCACCGATTTCATCTACAAGCGCCGGATCATCAATGTGAATGTGTCTCTCCGTTCCCTCTTTTGTTCCTTTTAACGTATCAGAGAACGTCATAACCTCTTTTGTATTGCGGTCATAAACACCTTTAAATCCTTTTCCGGAACCGATTGGCCAGTTGACCGGACAGGTTGCGATCCCAAGTTCTTTCTCGATCTCATCCAGAAGATCAAACGTGTCGTTCGCATCACGATCCATCTTATTGATAAACGTAAAAATAGGGATATGGCGCATCACACAGACCTTAAACAGTTTTCTTGTCTGCGCCTCAACACCCTTTGATCCGTCAATGACCATGACGGCGGAATCTGCTGCCATCAAAGTACGGTAGGTATCCTCCGAGAAATCCTGATGTCCCGGCGTATCCAGAATATTGATACAGTAACCGCCATAATTAAACTGCAATACAGAGGAAGTGACGGAAATACCTCTCTCCTTCTCAATCTCCATCCAGTCAGAAACAGCGTGACGGGCAGTTGCCTTTCCCTTTACAGATCCGGCAAGATTGATCGCACCTCCGTAAAGCAGGAACTTCTCTGTCAATGTCGTCTTACCTGCATCCGGGTGGGAAATGATCGCAAAGGTACGTCTTTTTTCTATTTCTTTTCTTAAATCAGCCAAAATATATCCTCCAAATATAAAAAGCACAGCGGTTCTCAAAAAGAACCTGTAATGTGTAAATAAAGTCCCAAGAGACCGCTGTCATGTCTCATTGTAACACCGCACAGCCTGCTTTGCAGACTGCCGCCTTATAAGGATATAACGATAGCCGAAGAAAATCAAGGAAAATCTGATATTATTCCGTGTCCACCTCGCCTACTACAATTGGCGTAATGATCACATTTTCCGCGGAAACATTTGTTTTGCGTTTCACAATATCCTCCACCTGTGCGCGCTTTGCATCCGTCACTTCTCCCATATTTAAGACAACATCACAGCTGTCCTCGGTGATACTTACCACCACATCTGTGAATCCTTTTGCCTCCAAAAGCATTTCTGCCGCATTCTCGCGCTCCGCGATATCCGTCATCGCGATCATTTTATTGATCGCATCCTGTTTTAATTCATCGGAAATCGCATTATTGTTTACAATCTCCAGCAGAGTCTCCTTATTTTTTGAGCGGATCTGTTCACGGTTTAATTTCATTTCCGAAGCATAGTCGATATTGGCAACGGTCGTACTGGTGAGCACCGCCTCTCCCGGATTGACGACTTCCTCTGCCCCTGCTGTTCCATCTGCCACTGTCTGCCCTGTTCCTTCCGCTGCAAGTTCTCCCTCCGTGCCCGCCGTTGTCTCTGCGCTTCCATCCGTTACTGCCGCTGTCTCCGTCCCGTCCGGTTCCTCCGCCGTAAAAATCTCATTCTGCAAAATATCTTCATCCGAAATGTCGTAATCCTCTTCCAGTTCCCCTGCACTCACCTCTGCGTTTGCCGCCTCCGCCGCTGTCTCAAGTTTTCCGTCATCCATATTGTTATTCATGTAACTGAAATACCCTGCAACAGCGATCATAAGCGCCAGTGCCGTGATCACCAGCTGATTTTTTCGAAATATTTTCTTCATGTGATTCCTCCTTATTTACCCTCTGGAACTACTCATCTTCACTACTTTTATTTTATGTGCTTCCACCCGGAATAATGCCATTACTGTATCGGAAATATCAGAAATCACCCTGGGATCATCCCCGCCCTCTGCCACCACCAGAACGCCCTCTACTTTGGGAAGCACTTCTTTTGTCACATAAGGCTGCTTTTCACTGCCGTTTTCCACATACACCGTTGTCTCCTCCGTCTCCTGCTCCGTCGTTGTACGGGTTCCTCCACCGGCATCACTTTCCTCTATATGGTTCGTCTGTTCTTTCTGATCTTTTTCCACGATCGTTTCACCGGAATCTGACAGTGTGATCATCACCTCTGTCTCTCCTACCCCCTCCATCTGCCCAAGCACATGCTTCAGCCTCTTTTCCATCACAGCCGCATATACATTCTGGCTGCCCTGCGTGCTCCCGGAATCCAGAACCGCTGCAGCTGTCTCCTGCTCCGCCGTACTTTCACTATCTGACTGCTTTGGTGATAACGGCATTGCAATGATCAGGATCAGCACACCTGTAAGTGCAATTGCGATCCAGTCACTTTTTTTGAGCTGCCGCAGTCTATTCATACAGGATATCCAACTGTTCTTCCGATAATTGATAATAACTCACCAGCTTTTCTTTTAATTTTTTATATGCGCCATCCTCAGAAGCCTGTTTTTTCTGTCCATCATCCAGCACGACTTTTCCGATCACAATCCCTTCCTTTACCGGATTAGTCAGCGTCATGCGGATACATTTGATCTCATAATTTTCTGTCATCTCCACTGCGATCTCCTTCACTGCAAAATTTTCATCCTGTGCCATCTGTGTAACATCAAGCGCAATGGCATCCTCGTACTTTTTCACATAGTGATCATTATCCAGATAAGTGATTTTTTCTGCATCTGACTGTACCTCCTCCATCTTCTGTAAAAAAGACTGATATTCAATTTTTTCCAGAAAAGCGTCACTCTCTCCCATCCAGCCCAAAACCGGATAGAGCAGTCCAAAGACCAGGATCATCTGCGAAAAAAAACGGATATACTTCTGCATGCCCGCCTTCGGAACCATCTCAAGCAGTATCGTGAGCACAAGGAAAAGAATGACATAGCTTTTCAGATAACTAAAAATCCCGTTCATCGGCTCCTTCCTATTATCCTCAATAAATAAATCCCGACGCTGCCGCCGTCAGTGCGATCGTCACAAAAAACAACAGCACACTGTACCCCAGCAGTTTTACATAGAGCATACCTCCGTTTGCCAGACCTTTTAAGCAGCCGGAGATCCGCTTATCCGACACGGGCTCAGTCACTGCCGCTGCCAGTTTGTAAAAGAATGCAAGGCACAGCGCCTTGAGCAGGGGAACAAGACTGATCAGGACAAGCACCACAAGTCCCGCTGTCCCCACACAACTTTTCATGACGATCCCTGCGCCAAGGAGCAGCTCGGTCACGCTGCCCACCGCATTTCCAAGCCCCGGGATCACAGAAGCCGTTTTTGCAAAAATCCCATGCCCCATCCGGTCTTTTGCCGGACCGATCAGGTTCTGTACTACATTCAGCCCCAATACGAGCACTCCTGCGATTTTTATCCCCCAGTTGATCACCTCAGAAAACAGTTCCGTCAGATTTGAAAAGCGCTCCTCCGGCACAAAATGACCGAACATTTCCAACAGCACATAAATATGGATCAGAGGCATCAGCAGATTTAAAAACAGCCACTCCACCAGATAGATCACCAGAAATGCGGTCTGGTAAAATCCCGCAGCACTGCTCACATTTGAGGCAAACATCATGCTGAGACAAAACGTCGGCACCATGACTTTCATAAATTCCACACAGCTTTCCAATGACTTTGACACGACCTCCTGAAAGAGAAGAAATGTCTGCAAAAGCATGACTGCCATGACACAATACACCAGCAGAAAACATAGCTCCGAGATATACGACGCATGAAATGCACCCGCAAAGTTTTTCAGAACTGAAAAACAGAACGCCAGCAGTACAATTTCCAAAAGCATCTTCCGGTTAGCTGCTATCTCCCCAACGAGCGATGTTTTTATCGCAGAAAACACATGTTCTCCCCACGCTGTGCTTACCCCATCCTGCATCAGTTCTTCCACCAGACCGGAAAAAGAAACCTGCTCCACGCCATAGTCTTTTAAAAATGTATCCAATTTTCCATAGTCCATCTCATCCGAAAGTCCATCCAGATAACTATCTGTCTCTTCTGCATGAACCTTCACCGGACAAAAAAGCCCTGCAAGCATCAGAAACAGAATAACGCTCCACCGCCATCTCTCTTTTCTCATAAAAGGCTCCCTATCGTATCAATAAATGCCATCAGTACCGGGAGACTCACCACAAGGATCGACATTTTGGCAAAGTTTTCAATCTGTCCTGCGATTGCTCCATAGCCGGCATCTTTGCACACATTTACTGCAAATTCTGCCGCGTAGGTAATGCCCACCATTTTGATCACCAGACCAATATAAGTACTGTCAATGGCGATCATCCCCTCTAACTTCTCCACAAATTCCAACACGATCTGAACCTTTGTGATAATATAAATAAAAATGCAGATACAGACTGCCATGCTTAAAAACATGCTGTATTCCTGCTTCTCTTTACGCAGCGGAATCGCTAGAAAAACCGCTGCGACACCTAAAATCCCCACTTTTATGATATCCATGCCTTTTTCACTCCCCAGCAGACTGTAACTGCCCTATGATTTATAACGTAAAAAGCGACTGCATCGTCTCAAACAGTTCGTAGATATAAGGCACGATCCAGAACAGCACGATGATAAGTCCCGCCAGACTGGTCAAAAAAGCATGTTCTTCCCGTCCGCTGTGTTTTAACACCTGACTCAACACGGTCACTAAAATCCCAACCGCAGCAATTTTAAAAATCAAATTTACACTCATAAAGTTCCTGCCTTTCCACAGCTTTCGGAGCTTTTACAAAAACAGAAGAATGATGATCAGCCCACACATCACACTGACGGTCTGATACACTTTCTGTTTTTCCTTTTGTTCTCCCCTCACCTGATCGATCACATAATCCAGACGTTCCAGATAATGTTCGAGGCTTTTTTCATTTTCTCCCATGCTTTTTCCGAAAAAGGCGCATCCTGCCCCTGCAAAAATTTCTTTCTCCTCCGAAGTGAGACCTAACGTTTTCTGCCACGCTTCAATCCGCTCCTGCCAGAGTTCCTGTCCACATCCTCTTTCCTTCTTCTGTAATCCCTCTCCCATCTCCCGGCAGATCTCATTTAGATATGGATTTCTGCTATGTATCGAATGTTCCAGCACAACCTCCATGGAATCCATCGTATACGCTGTTTCATTTGCAATGTCAAAGAGCAGTTTTCGTATGTCATAAAGCAGCCGCAAATGATTTTTCAGATCCATTTGAATCTGAAATCCAAAACCAACGCTTGCCAGAAGAATCAACATACTTCCCAGCACTTTTAACATGTGATCCGCTCCATATGCTCGTCATAAACCTGCATTTTTCTCCTCCCGTTGGTCTCTTTTTCCAGAAAAATGAACCGCTGAAAAAGTCTTCGCTCCATCCACCGTTTCAGATACGGTTTTTCCGACAGTTCTTTCATATTCCCTGCATGGATCGTGCCAAGCACTCTGCTCCCACAGTTTAATGCCTGCTCTACCGCATAAAAATCTGACTCGGCTCCAAGTTCATCCACCGCAATGATCTGCGGTGACATGGAACGGATCAGAAGCTGCATTCCCTCTGCCTTTCCACAGCCGTCCATCACATCGGTTCTCGGTCCCATGTCATTCTGTGGCACACCGTGAAAACTTGCCGCAATCTCCGATCGCTCATCCACCACACACACCTTCAGCCTGATCCCATATGCCTCCCCATTCGACAATGCCCGGATGGAATCACGCAAAAGTGTTGTTTTTCCGGCTCCCGGCATCGACAGGATCAACGTGTTATAAATGCTGTTCTTCTGCCGGATCAGTGGCAATATTTTTCTGGCGCATCCACACTTTTCGTGGGCAATCCGGATATTTAAGAACGTGATTGGACTGATCCCTGCAATTTTTCCATCCACCAGAACGGTCTGCCCTGCCACGCCAACCCGGTGTCCTCCCTCGATCGTGATATACCCCTGCTTAATCTCCTCTTTGTAGGCATACAGCGAATAATTGCTGATATAATTTAACATTTCCCGCAGATCAGCCTCGCTCGCATGGTACAGATCTTTTTCCCATCTTCTGTAGTCCTTTTCGTTACAGAACATTTGTTCTTTTTCTTTGCCGATCAGATAACAGTTGTCGCTTCCATAGCAAAACTCGATTGGTTGTCCGACTCTCACCCGGATCTCCTCCAACCCGCTCTGCCATGTATCGTCCTGAAAAAATGTTCTCATATGTACCGGAAACAACAATCTTATTTCACACAAGGCGGCACCTCACTTTCTGTTCCATCCTCACGGAATTCTTTTTTTAAAGAAAAAAAGCCATGGGAGTTTGTTTTCTCCCATGACTAATTCTATGACTTGTCTTTCTTTTTATGACTGTTATTCTATTCTTTTCTTACATTCTCTCCGGTGCAGAAAATCCTAATACATCGATACAGGTCTCAAGAACGGACTTTGTAAGCTCTAACAGACGGATGTACGATTTCTGGACTGTCTCATTCTCCTCGGACATGATCTTGGTTCCATGATAGAAACTGTTGAATGCATTGGCGAGGTCATAAATATAGGAACAGATCTTATGAGGTGCTGTCTCCTCAAAAGCGCTCTCCATCACTGCATTGAACTTGGAGAGCTCTAACATTAAATCTTTCTCGCTTTTAGAGTGCGCCGCCCCGATGACTGCACCGCTCTCATCTTTTCCAAGACCGTGATATTTGTTTAAGATCGATTTGATACGGACGATCGTATACAGGATATATGGACCTGTATTTCCTTCAAAAGAAGTAAAGCGGTCAATATCAAAGATGTAATCTTTGCTTGCCTGATTGCTCAGATCACCGTATTTGATCGCTGCAAGTGCGACCATTTTTGCAGTGTTCTCTGCTTCCTCTGTGCTGATTCCAAGGTTCTCCTTTGTCTTCTGGTTCTCCTGGATCTTTGCAAGCATCTCCTCATTAATACCGGAGATCAGATGCTCTAAACGCATCACACCGCCATCACGGGTCTTAAATGGTCTTCCGTCCTTGCCATTCATCGTACCAAAACCTAAAAACTTCAGTTCTGTTTCCGGTTTTACGATACCTGTTTTTCTTGCGCAGCGGAATACCTGTGTGAAATATAACTCCTGACGCTTGTCTACCACGTAAATAATCTCGTCCGGGTTATAGTCTTTCATTCTCCATACCATAGTTGCAAGGTCTGTTGTATTGTAAAGGGAAGCTCCGTCTGATTTTAAGATCATACATGGAGGAATCTCTTTCGTGTCGGTATCCTCTTTGACATCCACGACAAGAGCGCCGTCGCTGATGTATGCAAAGCCATCGTCCTTCATCTTCTGAACCATATCCGGAATATATGGCTGTGCGTCAGACTCGCCCTTCCATAGCTCAAAGGAAACATTTAAGTTTGCATAGTTTCTCTTTAAGTCTGTCACGGACACATTTAAAATATGTTTTAAAAGTGCCTGATAACCGCGTTTTCCGTGCTGCAGTTCAAAAGTCGCCTGCATGGCCGCTTCCTTATACGCCTCATCCTCTTTGGATTTCTTGCTGGCAGTCGGATAAATCTCCTCTAACTCAGAGATTGTAAATGGTGCCTCCTCCGGATACTCTCCGGTGTAAGCATCATCAAAATAAACCAGTTCCGGTCTTCTTTGCTTTAACTCTGTGATGATCAGTCCCATCTGAAGTCCCCAGTCACCCAGATGCACATCACCGATCACATTGTGTCCCATAAATTTGCCGATACGCTTCACGCTCTCACCAATGATTGCAGAACGCAGATGTCCTACATGGAGAGGTTTTGCAACGTTTGGTCCGCCATAGTCGATCATGATGGTCTTTGGCGCTTCTGTCTTTTCACATCCAAAACGTCCCTCATCTTCCTGCATTTTTGCAACATAATCTGCAAGGTATGCCTCATCAATTTTCAGATTGAGGAAGCCCGGTTTTACAGATTCTGCCTTCGCAAAAATCGGGTTTGCAGCAAGTTTTTCCACCACTTCGTCTGCGATCATAAATGGGGCTTTTTTGTATTCTTTTGCGGCTGCCATGGCGCCGTTACACTGATATTCACAAAGATCAGGTCTGTTCGATAAAGTAACCTTTGCATATTTTGCATCATATCCGCATTCTGTAAATGCTTTTGTCACTTCATCTGTGATCAAATCCAAGATTTTCTTCATAACTTTTTCCTTTCGTTCTCTCTTATAGATACTGCTAACTATATAGTTTACTTGCGTTTTCAGAAATCGTCAATATTTTCTTAAAAATTATTAAAATGCCATGAGAAAGAGAGTTTTATCTCTTTGACATGGCATTTTTATAACCTTCACATTTATTCATTCTTAAAAATAACATTTCTCACTTTTGCCAATGCATTCAATAAGATAGAGCCAAGAATACAGCAGCAGATCACTTCTCCCGCGCCGACGGTCAGCATGTAAAAAGGAATTGCGACATCATGTCCACCAACTTCCATCGCAAGTCCGTATCCGTAGCGCAATACAAATGGAATGATCACCATATTTGCGATCACCGGAGGAAGCGTGCACAAAAACTTATGTTTCCGCAGTAAATATGTTCCGACTGCACCGAGTAATGTTGCAAGGCTTCCGAACACGACATCATAAACCGCTGCCCCTGTCAGCAGATTGCTCAACAGACACCCGATCGCCAGTCCCGGAATCGCTGCCGGTGTAAAAAATGGTAAAATGGTAAGTGCTTCGGAAATTCGTACCTGAATGGCACCGGAAGCTAAGTTAAATGCACTGATAAAAATAGTCAGCACAACGTAGATCGCTGCGATCACTGCAGCCTGGGTAAGAAATAATACCTTTTTGTTTCTCATATGTTTTTCTCCTTTAGTTTTGTTTTTCGTCAGGAAGGTTCCGAACTGACGTTTGTTTTTGCAGAATTGTACCTCTGCATGAAAAAATCGTTGTGTTCCTCACACAACGATTTATAAACTATCATATTCTGCCTGCAATTGCAAGACTTTTTTATAATGGTTTCCATATGTTCCCATATTCCCTGCTGCTGTGCGGTATTCATAACACCAAGAAATTTTCCAATTTAAGCAAAAAAATTTTCCGCCAGCGTAATACTTCCGATATAAACCACAGGTCCTGTCATAAACACGCGGTCGTCCTCTGCAAATTCCACAAGCAGATCTCCGCCCTGCATATGAACCTGCACACGGTTTCCCACCAGTCCGAGTTTATGTGCTGCAGATGCCGCCGCACAGGCTCCCGTGCCTGACGCATATGTGTACCCGGCTCCCCGCTCATAGATTTCAATCTGAATATTTTCCCGGTCAACTACGTGACAGAGCTGCATATTGATCCGGTTTGGAAAATATTTTGAATTTTCCACATATGGTCCTAAATGCAACGCTTTATTCTTGCTGATTTCTTCCATCATCACGACACAGTTTGGGTTTCCCATGGACACGCAGGTGATATTGTAAAAATTATCACAGAAGAAAACGGATTCATTGATCATATCTCCCTCAAATCCTACTGCATGGATACTGTCTGCTCCAAATGCGGCATATCCCATATCGACTTTCATGCGCGATGCATCCTCATCTAAAAACTCCACCTGTACCGGTCCTGCCTTTGTCCAAAGCTCATAGCACTTTTCTTTCACATATCCGGCATCTTTCAGATACTTTGAAAAAATCCGGATGCCGTTGCCGCTTCTCTCAGCTTCACTTCCATCCGGATTAAAAATACGTACTTTTATTTTTTCATTCTCCAACACAGGACCAGATAAAATACCATCTGCTCCCACTCCGGTATTGCGCCTGCACAACAGCTGTATCTGCCGTTCCTGTAATAATTCACGGTTCTGATTCGGATCATAGATCAGATAATCATTCCCAAGACCGTGATACTTTTTTAATGTAACCAAAACGATCCCACCATCGCCTGTTCTTACTATTACATTATGTGGCAGACTACAAAATGTGCATCTGCCCGCAACCCTGCCAAAACAGCTTCAGGATTCCTATCCCTCATGCTGCTCATGTTCGATCAGGTTCTGTAATCTGTCATCTTTCTCATGCAGGATCTGTTGGATTTTTGTCTGTGACACTTCATCGATTGCCTCGATCTCTGCCTGTTTTAACTCTGACTCTTCGTCATAGACATGATTTTCCTGTGGATATATGCCGGCGGCATGTTCCCGCTCTTTTTCTTCCTCTTCGCCGCCAATTGCTTCCGGGGAACCATAGGAAACATTCCAGTATTTTATGATACTTCTTTTCATTTTTTCCTGTCTGTTCTTCTCATCGATCAAATCTTTCATATATGCACCAGCCTCTTGTTGTATTCTTCGTATCCCATTTGATTCTGCTTTTTTTTAACAATCCGTCTCTACTGAAACGATTTTCTTACCGTGTATAGTATAGCATTTTTTTCCAATAAAAAAAAGTTTCTTTCTGTATAATTTTTTCTTAAATGCCACATCCTCATTAATAGCATCCGACATCGACAGACCTCGGAGCTGATCCTGATTTTAGAAAAGACCGGAGGATAGCAACATGCCTGCATATAAAGTAGAAATCTGTGGCGTCAATACCGCCAAACTCCCAATTTTAAAAGAAACCGAAAAAGAAGCCCTGTTTGCACGGATCCGGCAGGGCGATCAGGAAGCAAGAGAGATGTATATCAAAGGCAACCTGCGCCTTGTGTTAAGTGTGATCAAGCGTTTCTCCGGCAGCCATGAAAATCTTGATGATCTGTTCCAGATCGGCTGTATCGGACTGATCAAATCCATTGACAACTTTAATCCTGATCTACAGGTAAAATTTTCCACTTATGCGGTACCTATGATCATCGGGGAGATCCGCAGATATCTGCGTGACAACAACAGTATCCGTGTGAGCCGCTCCCTCCGCGACACTGCCTACAAAGCGATCCATGCCAAGGAAGTTCTGTCCAGAAATTCATTTAAGGAACCTACCCTGCAGGAGATCGCAGCGGAATCCGGGGTTGCCGCAGAAGACATTTTATACGCACTGGATGCGATTCAGTGTCCGGTAAGCCTCTATGATCCGGTCTACACCGATGGGGGCGATACCCTCTATGTCATGGATCAGATCAGTGATAAGAAAAATAAAGAAGAAAACTGGGTGGAAAAGCTCTCTCTAAGTGATGCCATGAACCACCTGTCAGAACGCGAAAACTTCATTATCAACCTCCGCTTTTTTGAAGGAAAAACACAGATGGAAGTGGCGGATGAGATCCATATTTCCCAGGCACAGGTCAGCCGTCTGGAAAAGTCTGCATTGAAAACCATCCGCCAATATCTTACCCTATAATATTATCTCGACCATTTATCACATAATGCATTAATCTGATCTGCAAATTTTGCAAGTTCCTTGTTCGGCAGACCCTCGCACTTATTAATAACCTCAAGCAGCCTCTGTCCTGCCGCAAGAAGTCTTGCAAATACGTTGCTGGAAGCTTTTGATGATCCATTTTTCTTCTTCTCAATCATCTCTCTGCTTCCGTCCGCAATCTGCTCTCCCGTCACAAGATCAAACGTATCGCCGCTATATGGTGCATACGTGTCATACCCATATACTTCATGCACATGCGCCGCAAAATTCTCCGTCACTTTGTCGTCCCCATGTACAATAAACACTTTTTTCGGTGGTGTCTCAAATGCCCCAATCCACTTTGTCAGATTATTCCGGTCTGCGTGACCGCTGATTCCCGGAAGATTCTCAATCTTCGCATGTACCTCGATGGTCTCACCAAAAAGCTTTACCTGCTTTGCCCCATTTAAAAGAGAATTTCCAAGTGTTCCGGGAACCTGATAACCAACAAATAAAATTGTGGAATCCTTTCGCCAGAGGTTGTGTTTTAAATGGTGACGGATACGTCCTGCCTCACACATACCGGATGCGGAAATAATAACTTTCGGCTGCTCGTCGAAATTGATCATCTTGGATTCATCACTCGTGATCGCCATGCGCAGTCCTGGAAAACCGATCGGGTTAATTCCCTGATGCACAAGATCCAACGCTTCCTCGCTGAAACAGTCCTCCACGTTCTTATTAAAGATCGTAGTTGCCTCCACTGCCAGCGGACTATCGACAAACACCGGGAAATTTTCAAACTCCGGCAGCAGATGTTCTGTCTTGATCCTTCGGATAAAGTAAAGCATCTCCTGCGTTCTTCCCACGGAAAATGCGGGAATCACAAGATTTCCACCCCTTGTAAATGTATCCTTCAATACCCCTGCAAGTGCGGCTGCATAATCCGGCGGCGTCTCATGCTCTTTGTCACCGTACGTGGATTCCATCACGACATAATCCGCATCCCTGATATACTGCGGATTTTTGATCAGTGGACGATTGCCGCTTCCGATATCCCCCGAAAATACAACTTTGGCTTCTTCATCATCCTCTCTGATCCACATCTCAATGCTTGATGAGCCGAGCAGATGTCCTGCATCCACAAAGCGTACCTTTAATCCGTCACAGACCTCCACAATGCTGTTATATTCACACGGCACAAAATGTGTCAACACCCCCATTGCGTCGTTCATATCGTACATTGGTACCACTTCCGGTTTTCCTGCCCGTTTTGCTTTCCGGTTTTTCCATTCTGCCTCAAACATCTGGATATGTGCGCTGTCTTTTAACATGATATTACAGAGCTGCGTTGTTGCCTCTGTCGCAAAAATCTGTCCCCGGAATCCATGATTATACAATAGCGGCAGCAGACCGGAATGATCAATGTGTGCGTGTGTCACGAACACATAATCCACCGCTGCTGCATTCACCGGAATCTCCTGATTCACATACAGATCCGGTCCCTGCTCCATACCACAATCCACCAATACATGTTTATCCCCGAATGTTACATAATGGCAGCTTCCTGTCACCTCATGCGCTGCGCCCAAGAATTCTATCTGCATCTGTCCTTCCCCCTGTCTGTAAATTCCAGTCCGTTTTCATCTGATCCCCATGCAGTCATCTGCTGCATGTTGTCTCATCTGGCCACTGTCTGTTCCCATTGTTAAATAGTTCGACTTCTCCTTTAATTTATAACACAATTATACTACTGTTATTCAAATCGTACAATTTCTTTTTTCAATCTTCCCATAATTTTTTTCTCAAGTCTTGAGATATAGGACTGGGAGATTCCAAGCATATCTGCCACTTCCTTCTGTGTCTTCTCCTCCCCACCGGAAGTATTTAACCCAAACCTCAGTTCGATGATCATCCGTTCCCTTCCGGACAGCTTTTCGATCGCAGCCTTTAACAGTTTCCGCTCTACATCCGTTTCCATGTCTTTCCCCACGACATCCTCATCCGTCCCCAGAATATCCGATAAGAGCAGTTCATTTCCATCCCAGTCCACATTTAACGGTTCATCGATGGACACCTCCAGTTTTGTCTTGCTGTTTCTCCTCAGATACATTAAAATCTCATTTTCAATGCAGCGCGATGCGTAAGTGGCCAATTTAATATTTTTGTCCGGATTAAAGGTATTGATCCCTTTGATGAGACCGATCGTCCCTATGGAGATAAGATCCTCCACTCCGACCCCTGTGTTATCAAACTTTTTTGCTATGTATACGACCAGCCGCAGATTGTGTTCAATCAGCTCCTTTCTCGCCCGCTCTGCATGCACGCCATCAAGCATGCGGATACAGTATGCCTCCCGCTCTCCCTCCAACGGCGGTGGCAGGATCTCTGCACCTCCAATATAGTGCACCTCATCTTCCTTTCGCATAAAAAGGCTGCAGATTCCGGACAGAAAATGAACCTTTTCATATCTTGGCAGTACAAGTCTCATGATCATATTTTGTTCCTCTTTCCCGACTCTCCAGCATAGATGCATGAAGAATCATATCATATTCTTTTCCTTCCAATAATCCTTCATTTGCAATTCCAACCGCTGCCGGTCTTATCTCGACTTCGTGCCTTCCATTCTGAATTTTTATGCATGCGATCTCTGTCACCGGCAGAAGCCCCTCCTTCTGTCCCAGGGAACAATAAGGGATAAAATGCACCCTGTCCTTTTTCGGATTTAAGATCTTTGCAGCCATATGTCGGCTTAAGATGCACACCGGCCTGTGATCGTACGGATCACGCAGCTGATTCCCACTGTCCCAGTACCCCATAATCTCCATCGCATGCCCCCGATGCACTAATGTCACCAGAAAAAGCTGGTTTCCAAACTGTTTTCTGCGTCCGAGATACCATGTGACGACCGACAGAATAAGCGCCGCAATGACCGCCTGGATCCAGAAAAATGTCATTCCTGCTGCGCTGTTTTTCAATAATTCCATAACCCCGCCAAGAAAAAGGACCATCAGATAAATGACTGCCCAGTTTTCCAAAAACGTACGCCACGGACTTCTTCCAAAACACAGGACGACCATTCCTGTATTGAGCAGGAAGTGAATCAGGATCGCCCTGCAGAAAGGCTCTGTGACAGTCAGTGTAATGATCAGACTTCCCACAGATGACAGAAATGCGATAAACCACAGTCTTCTTCCCTTTACCTTGCGCCGCAAAAGGCAATTTGCGCCTGCGAGCGCAATAAAATCCATCCACAGATTCTGTAACAGATAAACATCTGCATAAAAAATATATATTTGGAACCACTCCCTCCTTTTCCTTCTCCATAGTCACATTATATTTTTTTAGAACCATCTTTTTTGTCAAAACACTTCCTCTACTTTCAGAAGTTCATCCAGTTTTTCTGACAAAAAAGACCGTTACATGAAAACCTTATGATCTTCATGTAACGATCCTGTCATATTCTTATGTAATTATCTTCTGGAATTCTTAAGGAAATCCGGAATCTTGATATCCATCTGCTGTACAGAACTTTCTGGCTGGCGTGGTTTCTGGATACCAGAGAAAGCTGGCGCAGGATTTGGCTGTACCGGAGCTGTATAACCAGCCTGTGCTGCTGGTCTTGGTGTTACAGGCGCTGTTGGTCTTGGAACAGTTCCCATGTTCTGATACTGCATCTTAGGAACGATCTTGCCTGCTGCGTTTGCACCTGCAGTCTCAAGTCCTGTTGCAATAACAGTAATGGTAGCCTCATCTGTCATAGACTCATCAAACTTCGCACCGAAGATAATATTGGCATCATCTCCTGCAAGATCCTGTACATAGCTTGCTGCATCATTTGCATCCATTAAGGAGATATCTCCGGAAATATTAATAATAACGTGTGTTGCACCGTTAATGGTTGTCTCAAGCAATGGGCTGGCAACTGCAAGTTTTACAGCTTCGATCGCCTTGTCGTCTCCCTTTGCAGAACCGATACCGATATGTGCAAGTCCCTTGTCCTTCATAACAGTGGAAACATCTGCAAAGTCAAGGTTAATGAGTGCAGGTAAATTGATAAGGTCTGTAATTCCCTGAACTGCCTGCTGTAACACTTCATCTGCTTTCTTCAATGCATCCGGCATTGTAGTACGTCTGTCTACGATCTCTAATAATTTATCATTTGGAATGACGATCAGTGTATCTACGCTCTCTTTTAAACGTTCAATACCACCGGTTGCATTCAACATACGCTGTTTAGCTTCGAATTTGAAAGGTTTTGTAACAACACCTACGGTTAAGATTCCCTGCTCTTTTGCGATCTTGGCAACGACAGGTGCTGCACCTGTACCGGTTCCGCCACCCATACCACAGGTAACGAAAACCATGTCTGCACCTTTCACTGCAGCCGATAATTCCTCTGCACTCTCTTCCGCTGCTTTCTGTCCAACCTCAGGCTGTGCTCCTGCACCAAGCCCTTTGGTAAGCTTCTCGCCGATCTGGATCAATGTCGGTGCCTTACATAACTGTAATGCCTGCTTATCTGTGTTGATACCAACAAACTCAACACCACCAATATTTTCATCGATCATTCTATTTACAGCATTATTGCCAGCTCCTCCAACTCCGATCACGATAATTTTTGCACTGGCATCTGCTTCTGTTGTTCTAATTTCCAGCAAGGTAGTTCCTCCTTCATATCTCCCTATATTTATGTCAAATTTGATAACCAGACAAACTTATTTCTACTTTGTTTAGTTATCTACTCTCAAAATCATACTATATTTTGCGTTTTTTAACTCTTATAATCTATAATATAATTTTTCACACAACAAATCAACCGCTTTTTCAAAAAAAATCAAGTTTTTTTACGGTTTTTATTGTTCCACTGGCGGCATATCCTCCGCCGGTGCATTTTCGGCTGGCTGCTGCTCTTCGGCCGGTGTATTCTCTGCCGGCACATCCTGTGCAGGTTGTTCTTCCGCTGGCGTGTCCTCCGCCGGCTGTTCTTCCGATGGTGTATCCGCAGAAGGCGCTTCTGTTGTCTCCTCTGTCGTCTCTTCTGTCGCCTCTTCTGTCGCCTCCTCTTCCGTATCTGGTTGTTCTTCTGCCCTGTCCCAGATAATGTCGGTCGTCTCCGGTGTCCATGTCTCTAAATGGAGTGTGCCGCTAAGTCCGTCAAGCTGTGGCAAAATAATGGATAACCTCACAACTTTCTGCGACAGGTTGTCCTCAGAACCAATTTTCACCTGGATTGTTCCATAGTAAAGCACCGGCTCCATGTTACTGTCATACTGGATCTCATCCGGGAGCAGATTATATTTTTTCAAAGTCTGTGTCAGGTTCAGTAAATCCCGCAAAATATCACTGTTCTCTAATTGCAGTTTCTCATAAAGTACCACTTCCTCACAGGAGATTCCTGTGATCTTTGGCACACCGTCAATCACTTCCGTAGATGTCTCGACTACAAATCCATCTTTGTCAAAATAAGCATTCTGACCAATGGAATTAATATAAAGATAGCCGAGCATTCCTTTTTCGTAAACTTTAATATGTATGGTATGGGGATTGTCCAGTGAAACCTCCATCGTATCTACAAACGGAACTTCCCCGATATCCACAAATCTGTATTTCAGATCTACATACAGGGAATTCCAGGAATATTCATCATTCAGCACCATGTTTTCAATCTGTGTGGAGCTGTACAGTTCATTTCCCTCCACGACAACGTTTTCCACGGTAAAAACATTCATGACAATGAAAACGCCCGCTGCGATAAGCAGAATCAATATCAACAGGATGTACAATCCTATCTTTCTGCGCTTTTTTCTTCTTCTCTCTTCTTTTATCATATTTAATTAACCTCAAATTTAATTCCCTTTGCCACGGAAAGCGCAAGCCCCATCTCTGCAAGCAGGAATAAAACCGAAGTACCTCCATAACTGATAAACGGCAGTGAAATACCGGTATTCGGGATCGTATTGGTCACAACCGCAATATTTAAAATAACCTGGATGGACAAATGCGCCATAATACCAACCACGACCAGCGCCCCATAAAGGTCTGACGCATTATTGGCAATGATCATAAATCTCCAGATCATCAGCAGAAACAATAAGATCACGCACACCGCGCCAAAAAGTCCAAGTTCCTCACAGATAACAGAGAAAATCATATCATTCTGCGCCTCAGGAATAAATCCCAGCTTCTGCATACTCTCGCCAAGCCCTTTTCCAAATAAACCGCCGGAACCGATCGCATACAGTCCCTGTAAGGTCTGATAACCCTTCTCGTAGGCTTCCGGATTCAGCCAGATCTTGATACGATCCATCCGGTATGCCTCAAAACTGATGAAAACAACACCTACCACACCGACTGCCGCTGCCATCAACACAAAGTGGGAATACTTCGGACTGGCAACAAACAACATACATACTGCAATTCCAAGTATAATGATTGCAGTACTTAAGTTATTATAGGCGACCACCGCAACGATTGGGAGCACAATGGCCATAATCTTGACAAGACTCATGAACTCTCCCATCTTCTGTGGTGTCTTATAAATAACCGTTGCCAGAAAAATAATAACCGCAAACTTGGCAAACTCTGACGGCTGGAAAGATAACGGCCCGATTTTTAACCATCTCGCCTGACCGTTTGCCTCTGTACCAATAAAAATAACGGCGGTACAGAGCACGATAGCTGCCAGATACGCCATGGAACTCACCTTCATCCAGAACCGATATGGGATTTTCGATACAATATACATACCTACAATGCCGAGCCCTGTTGCAAACAACTGTTTTTTTACAAAATAGGAAGCATCCCCAAACTTATTGGAACCTGCATAGGAACTGGTACTGTACAACATGACCAATCCAAAACACAAAAGAAAAATGATCAGAAACAAAAGACTGTAATCGAAATATTTAATTGGCTTTTTTTTCTTTTCCGTCTGCTGACCTCTTGCCATTCCAATTCCTCATTTCTTATTTACTGCACGTCATGCCATTATGCCTGACATTTTTTATTCTGCCAGATTGCGCACGTATTCCTTAAAAATGCGTCCGCGCTCCTCATAGTTTGCGAACATGCCCCAGCTTGCACATGCAGGGGAAAGCAATACCGCATCCCCGCTCACTGCGTTTGCATAACAGGTGTCAATTGCCTCCTCAAATGTATCACAGAGTATGACATCCTCAAAGCCATGTTTCTTCGCACATTCCGCAATCTTTTCCTTCGTCTGACCGATCAGCACGAGTTTCTTCACCCTGCCGTCAAAACTCTCAATCCACTCATCATATTCAGACTGTTTGTCATAACCTCCACCGATCAACAGTGTCGGACGGTTCATCGCGCGGATTCCCTGGATTGCCGCATCCGGGTTTGTTCCCTTGGAATCATTGTAAAACTTCACGCCGCGTTTTTCTGTCACATACTCAATTCTATGCTCGACTGCCTGGAAACGTTTCAGCACTTCCACAATTTTATCCATCGGTACGCCAAAGCTTACCGACATTCCGACCGCCGCCATGACATTCTCATAATTGTGTTTTCCTAAAATATTCAGCTCGTTTACGTTGATCACTTTTGTGTCCGTTGTGCCGTCTGCATAAAAAATATCTTCTCCGTCCAGATAAAGTCCCTTTTCCAGTTTGCGCTTGCTGCTGAAAAATACAACTTTTGTCTGAAGTGTCTCGCCAAACCTGCGCAGCACTTCATCCTCATAATTCAACACACAGGTATCCCCGGCGGTCTGATTCTTTGTAATGCTCTCTTTTGTCTCGATATAACATTCCATCGTATGATGACGGTTCAGATGATCCGGTGTGATATTTAAAATAGCTGTCACTTCCGGCGCAAACTCATGTGTTGTCTCTAACTGGAAGCTGCTGATCTCTGCGACTGTCACAGTATCCTCTGTCGTGTTTGCCGCTACCGATGTGTATGGGATTCCAATATTGCCGACCACTTTCACATCATCGAAATAATTCGCCATGATCTCACCCACAAGCGAAGTTGTCGTAGTTTTTCCGTTTGTTCCGGTAATTGCAATAATTCTTCCTTTTGCAAAATGATAGGCAAGTTCAATTTCGCCCCAGATTGGAATCTGTCTGTTTCGAAGTTCATTGACCATCGGAAGGTCTGTCGGCACGCCCGGACTTAACACAACAAGATCAATGCGCGCCATATCTTCCGGTGCAAGTTCTCCCAAAAGAATCTCTGCTCCGGCAAATACCGGATTTTTCTCGATCAATGCTGTCACATCTAAATCTTTATTTCCATCAAAAAGTACAAATGTGATTCCTTTTTTTCTGAGCAGTTCTGCGGCTGCAACCCCGCTTTTTCCAGAACCTACTACTAACACTCTTTTTCCTTCTAAATTCATCGTCTTATCCTTCCAATCTCCTGTCCGAATCCGGCAGGTCATTTTGCAATTTTCCAATGCGATTTATAAGCCTAATAATGCAAGCATGCAAAGCAGTGCTGTCACGATTGCAAACACTGCGACAACTCTCGTCTCTGACCATCCACCAAGCTCAAAATGATGATGGAGCGGAGCCATTCTGAAAATCCGCTTTCCAACACCTGTTTTTTTCTTAGTGTATTTAAAATAAGTAACCTGAACCATAACAGATATGACTTCTGCCAGATAAATCAGTCCAACGATCAGGATATATAATGGCATCTGGAGCATATAGGCAGTTGCTACAACAAAGCCGCCCAGTGCCAGGGAACCGGTATCTCCCATGAAAACACTTGCCGGATACACATTAAATAATAAGAATCCAAGCAGGGCTCCTGCTACTGCACAGGTGATTGGTGCAATCCCTGCATTCGTTCCGATTGCCACAACGGAGAAAAAGGTTGCAACCATAATGGTAACACTTGACACAAGGCCATCCACACCATCGGTAAAATTCACACCGTTTACGGTTCCGATCACTGCAAAATAAAGTAATGGAATCGCAAGCCATCCGATATTTAAGTACTTTCCGCCGGAAAATGGGATCAACATAGTAAGTTCAATTCCGGAATAACGCACCATGTAAACTGCAAATACTGTTGTCACAATAAACTGTAAGATCATCTTCTGCCACGGGAGCAGTCCGTCTGATCTGCGGAGCACTACCTTCAGATAATCATCCAGAAAACCGATCACACCGAATCCTACGGTCATAAAAAGGATTGGGATAATTCTCGGATAATCTTTGACATAAAACAGGGAGGTAATGATAATACTTGCCAGTATCATAAGTCCACCCATAGTCGGGGTTCCATTTTTCTTCAAATGGGATTCCAACTCTTTACGCTCTGTCTGCCCCACCTTTAACCGTTTCAAAAAGGGGATCACGATCGGTCCTAAAATTGCACTGATTGCAAAAGAAATCAAAACTGGTATCACTATTTCATAATCCATGACTAAACACCTCTTGTATTTTTTCTAACGTTCAATTCGCCTAACTAGTATACGTTATTTCATCTCATTTATCAAGGTAAGGCAAAATGTTTTCGAATATTTCCTTCGCCACAGGAGCAGCGATCGTTCCGCCGTAATAAATCCCCTGCGGATTGTTAATAACAACAAGCACAAGCACCTGCGGATTGTCAGCGGGCGCAAATCCGAGAAACGATGAAATGTATTTATGGTCGCTTCTTGGAAGTGTCTGTGAGGTTGCTGTCTTTCCGCCGATGGAAAAGCCCTCAATTTTGGCATTTTTTCCGGTTCCCTCTGACACCACTTTCTCCAGCAGATAGCGCATCGTTTCCGAAGTTTCTGCTGTGCAGATATTCTCATGCGTTTCATAGGAGAACGTTTTTACTGTATTTCCGTCCGCATCCTGCACGCTTACGCCAAAATGTGGTGTCACGCGCGTTCCCCCATTAATAATGGATGATACCGTCGTCACAAGCTGGATGGGCGTGATCTGAAACGACTGTCCAAACGAGATCGTTGCAAGCTCCACCGGTCCGATATTTTCCGTCTTATGCATGATCGTTCCCGCTTCCCCCGGAAGATCAATATTCGTTTTGGATAACAGCCCGAACTGTTTGAAGTAACCGGCAAAGTTCTCCGCGCCTAACCGCTCGCCAAGTTCCATAAAAACCGGGTTGCAGGAGTTCATGATCCCTGTCTCGAATGTTTCCGCCCCGTGTCCTGTCGTTCTCGCACACCGGATTCTTCTGTCCTCCACAATTTTATAACCCGGACAGAAAAATGCATCGTCCAGTTTTACCACTCCCTCTTCTAGCGCTGCCGCTGCCGTAATAATCTTAAATGTGGAACCCGGCTCGTAGGTATCACTGATACACTGGTTTCGCCACATTTTATTCAACAGATTCTGTTTTTCTTCCGCTGACACGGATTCTCCGGTGTCTCCAACCAGCGTAAACGGATCGTTCAGGTCAAATTCAGGATAATTCACCATCGCCATAAGTTCGCCGTTCTGCGGGTTCATCACGATCACGGAAACACTGTCCGCTGACTTTTTTGTGCAGACCTTTTTTGCCGCCTGCTCACAGTACATCTGAATATTGCGGTCTAAGGATAAGCAAAGATCATAACCGTTCACAGGTTCTAATCTGCTCTCCCCGGCATTCTCGATCTCTATTCCCCTTGCATCGGTTAACGTGAGGATTTTCCCGTTGGTTCCCTGAAGATATTCATCATACTTTACCTCAAGTCCCAAAATGCCCTGATTGTCAGCTCCGGTAAATCCAAGCACTTTGGAAGCGAGCGTCCCATAAGGGTAATATCGTTTATAATCCTCATCCACTTTCACTCCGGAGAGTCCATAGGCTCTGATTGCATCCCCGGTCTCCTTTGCGACATTTGTTTTCACACGCTCGATGGAACTGACTTTCTCCACGCGCTTTCTCGCAGTCTCTTCCGGAATACCAAGTTCTCTCACAAGCATCTCAATGACTTTCTCGGGTTCTTCTATCTGGTTATGGATCACGGAGATCGTGCACACAGATTTGTTTGTGGCAAGCACTGTGCCGTTTGCATCCAAAAGTTTTCCCCGTGCCGCCTTAATATCACGTTCCCTCTCATGAAGATTCTCCGCTTTATTTCCATAATATTCGGAGCAGAAGATCATCAGATATACCAGTCTTCCAATCAGAAACATCATGATAAAAAAAACTGCCACGAATACGATCATTACCTTTTTGCGGTTAAAGGTCTTATTCCGATACATAAAACAAAAACCTCATAAAAGTCTTCCTTGCATTTTATTCCAACTTTTATGAGGTTATGTTTTTATTCACTGTTATCGGACGTTGTTCCTGCTTCTTCGGCATTTACACCATCATTTTCGGCGTTTTCTTCGTTGTTTTCCCCGGCTCCCGGAATATCCTCCATGGTATCCGGCACATCATCCGTTCCTTCCGGTTCTTCCTCCGGAATATTTCCTGTCACACGGTCTGTCACAGCGGCTGCGCCTGTATCCGTTCCGGTAATATCCCACCCAGAATGTAAGCCTGTCGTCTCCTCATCCGGATAAATATTCATATAAGGAAGTACTTCTTCTAAAATCTCCCTCACAATATTCTGTGCAAATGTGCTGTGTGGCTGATCCTGCGAGTTCGGCTCATCCACAAAACAGTAGATCATTAACTGAGGATCGTCCACCGGTGCAAAACCGATAAAAGAAACCAGATAGTTCACACCATCACGCGGCACTTTCTGTGCCGTTCCGGTTTTACCTCCCATGGAGTAACCGTCTACTTTTGCCGTATTTCCGGTACCGGATGTCACGGTTGAGTACATGTATTGTTTTAATGTATCACTTGTTGTCTTAGATACAGTTTCACGCAGCAACGTCGGAGAAATATCCTGAATCGTATTTCCATTCTGATCCGTGATCTTGCTTACCACTCTCGGCTGATATAACTTACCGCCATTGACCAGAGAACAGAAAGCAGTTCCAAGCTGGATCATCGTGGTATTAAAGTTCTGTCCGAAAGCATTGGTTGCAAGACTCAGCTGTGATGTTGTATCCAATGTGTAAATCAGGGAATCTGTTCTCGATTCTCCCGGAAGATCAATGTTCGTTTTCTGTCCAAATCCAAAAATCTGCTGGTACTCCGTGAAATTCTCTGCCCCGATCCGGTAGGACATCTGCATCAGGGCATCATTACAGGAATTCATCAATGTCTGTTCCAAAGTCTGCATTCCGTGTCCACCTTTTCTATAGGCAACACATTTTACGGTAAATCCGCTGAGCTGTTCGGCTCCATCACAGAAAAAGGTATCATTGGTCGACAGTGTTCCTGTCTCAAGCCCGGCTGCAACCGTAAATGGTTTTGCCGTTGATCCCGGCTCATAAGTATAGGTCAGACATATGTTCTGCCACAACTGATTTAACGCTTCGAGTCTCGCATCATCATCCATCGCATCGATCTCTTCCTGTGTATAATACTCAGATAAATCCCATGGATTGCTCAGATCGTAGTTTGGATACTGTGCCATTGCAAGGACATCGCCATTGTCCGGTTTCATGATGAGCACGCCGATTCTTGTTGCTCCGCCCTCACCCTCTCTGTAACCATCTGTATAGGCCTCATTAAACTCCTGTATTTTCTTCTCTACCACCGACTGGATCGTCGCATCGATCGTTGTCACTAACGTATTGCCGTTGACTGCCGGTTTGATCGTTTTTTCAAAATTACTGTCTGAATTCAGATATCCATACTGTCTGCCGTTAATTCCATTTAACGTGTCATCATAATAATTTTCCAGTCCATTAATTCCGAGGTTACCGGATGTTGTGAACCCGATCACAGAACTTGCCAGTTTTCCATATGGATATTGTCTCTGGTACTCTTTTTCAAACCAGACACCTTTGATATATGGATTAACCAGTTTTCCCTTTTCATCCCGCTCCTCCTGCAGATTCACAAAAGGCTGGATCGTATCATAGGACAAACGTTTGGCAAGCACAATATATCTGCTGTCCGGAGAGTCTTTCAGATAAGAATAAAGCTGTTCACTCGTCAGATCCGGGAAGCAGCTTACAAGCGCATTGATCGTCGGCTCCACATATTTTTCATCATCATTCAAAACAGAGCAGTCCAAAATCACATTATAGACTGCGATACTCGTTGCCAGAACAGTTCCTTTTGCATCTACAATGTCACCTCTCTGATAAGGAATTGCCTGGCTGTCATAGCCCTGCTGTGCCAGAACGATTTTCTCATATTTTTCTCCACTGGTGTATTCAATATACATCAGCCTTCCGATGAGTCCGATCATAAGCGCTGCAACAACGGTAAACATGACGATCATTTTTTTCTGCATGCGCTTTGGAAACTTTAACATCGGCTTTTTCGGTCTTCTTTTTGCCATTCTACCACCCGAATTATTTTTTTGCCTGAAAATTCCCTCTATTGCGGGATTTCATTATACTGATTCATGTAGTCTGTCTTATCTACAGAGTAGTAGACGATCTGATCCTGTGTTGCATAAAACATACCAAGTTCATTGATTGCCTTCTCCTTGATTGCATCGAGATCTACTGCGGTATTAATTCTCTTGTAAGCCTCGTCATTGTCAGCCTTAAGGTCTGTCACCTGGCTCTCTAAGCTTGCGATTTTTTTCATTCTTGCCGTTACATCGGACTGAAGCTTAATATAAGCTCCACAGAAAATGCCAAATACGGTCACTGCCATTGTCAGGAATACAACATAACTTTTGCTCATGCGAAGCGCTTTTTCCTGATTTCTGGCTGCGGCACGTCTGCGTTTTCTCAGCTCTTCCTCGCGTTCCCGCTCCTGTCTGTCTCTGCGCTCTTTGCGGTAATCCGGCATCGCCTCCATACGGCGTACGGTGTTGCCATCTACCTGATAGGCTGCTCTATTTCGATTGTTGTGATTTACTGTTCTGTTCGGCATCTGCTACACCCTTTCAAAAACTCTTAATTTTGCACTCTTGGAACGGGAGTTCACTTCTAATTCTTCCTCGGAAGGAAGGATTGGTTTTCTTGTAACTACCTTTCCCTTGGATTTTTTACCACATACGCACACTGGAAAATCACTCGGACAGGTACATGGGTTCTCATTTCGTTTAAAATTCGTCTTTACAATTCGATCCTCTAAGGAATGGAACGTGATAATACAGATTCTTCCACCCGGATTCAAAAGGTCGATCATATCATCCAGATTATTCTGCAGTACTTCTAACTCTTTGTTCAGCTCAATACGGATTGCCTGAAACGTTCTTTTTGCCGGATGTCCACCGGTCACCTGAACTTTCATTGGAATGGAAGCCCTGATGATCTCCGTCAGTTCTCCGGTTGTCTCGATCGGTTTCTTTGCCCTCTCCTGCACGATGTGTTTTGCAATATTTTTTGCGAACTTGTCCTCACCATAATCACGGATGATACGGTAAAGATCCATCTCACTGTATCCGTTTACAATATCTTTTGCAGTCAGGCTCTGTCTGTCATCCATTCTCATATCAAGTGGAGCATTCTCATCACGGTAAGTAAAACCACGCTCCGGTGTATCTAACTGAAACGAAGATACGCCAAGATCCAACACGATTCCATCCACCTTTTCCACGCCAATGCGGTGAAGTTCCTCTTTCATGTTGGCGTAATTGCTTCGGATAATGGTGATCTTGTCACCAAATTCCTTTAATCTTTCTCCGGCGGCTGCGATTGCATCCGCGTCCTGATCGATTCCGATCAGCCTGCCTTTTTCTGATAACCGTGAAGCCACCTGGTAAGCATGTCCGCCACCGCCAAGTGTTCCATCCACATAGATTCCGTCAGGCTTGATATTCAAATTTTCAATTGTCTCATTTAGTAATACTGAATAATGATTAAATTCCATTGTGATCCTCTCTGCCTGACTTTTGCTCTGGCTCTCTTTTTTTATTCTCTGCGGATCAGATGCTGAACCCTAAATCTGCCATGTGTTCTGCAATCTCATCCATCTCATCTTCATCATATGTATTCTCCTGCCATCTGTCTTTGTCCCAGATTTCCACTCTGCTTAAGACTCCGACTAAAACGACATCTTTTGTCAGATTTGCATATTCTCTTAAAACTGGTGGAAGAAGGATTCTTCCCTGCTTGTCCAGTTCACAGGAAGCTGCTCCTGCAAAAAAGAAACGTGAAAACTTTCTTGCATCCTTGGAAGTCATGGAAATATTTCTAAATTTTTCTTCGATGTTGTGCCATTCTTCTGACGTATACACAAATAAGCATCCATCAAGTCCCTTTGTCACTACAAATTCATCGCCAAGCTGCTCTCTGAATTTTGCCGGAACTATCAGTCTGCCTTTTGGATCAACTGTGTGGTTGTATTCTCCCATAAACATGACACAATCACCTGCCTTTGTGCGGCAGCTGGTTCCTCTTGATTTTCCATTTCTGTGGTCATTTGCCACCACTTCGAACCATTCTCTACCACTTTCCACCACTTTTAAACATATATTAGACTATTCTTAAGAAAAAATCAATATTTTAGCGCAAAAAAATAATGCCAGACCAGTTATTTCCTGATTTGGCATTATTTTCCATTCTTCTCTACTTACTTCTTTCTGTTTCCTCGATATACTCTTCAATCAGCTGATCGAGTTTTGTACTTTTTTGATAGTAATTATCAAACTTATCCTGTCGTAAAAGTGCCTGATCCAGTTCAAATCGAACGGATTCGATTTCCTGCTGTAACTCACTCAACTTTCTCATATGAATCCTCCTGATTTCCTCAATGGAAAATGCAATTTTACAAATTCAAATTTCTGCTAATTGCCGGAGCAGAGAATAGTCCCTTTTTCTTTTCCCCTTTTTCTTTTCCTCTCTTTTATATTCTCCATATTACTATCCGCAGATTCAAAAATCAAATGAATTAGGTGATGAGTTTTCTCCAAAATTCGACATTTCCAAACGGATTTTTTCACAATTGCACGTATTTCCTACAAAAACAGCGCATCCATTTTTCGACTTTGGATGCGCTGTTCATAAAAAATTAATATTTGATTCGTATGTTTTCCTATCGTTTTTGTATGTTTTTCATTTTTCAGGAATGTTTTAACCGGAATTCTGCCCTTTTCTCGGCGAGTAAATGTATCATTGTCTCCATTGCCTTGTAGTTCACCTCCACAATGTGATGGATATCATCCTCCACATCATGCTTTCTCACAAGATAATCATCATGGGATTTCTGGATAAAATCGCAAAGATTTCTGGCACTGTTAAATTCCAGATGATCTGCTTTATGCGGTTTTGCAGCGTCCGTCCTGATATATCTCCGCAAATCCCGCTTTAACTTCTCCTCGTAAGAACAGTGATCCTTCAGACTTCCCGGATAGATCTTATTGTGAGGATAGGTAAAATAGTCTGCCAGATAGTGGCTGATCTGTCCAAGATCCATGTAATACTTGCGCCCCTTTTTCTTCTCCACCAGTTTCCTGCCCTCGGAAAGGCGCTCAATATGGCGTCTGATATCCGGGTAAGTTCCGTCCATCTCATGGCGCTTATAGACGAAAGATGGCTTAATGTCCGGCAGGACACTTCCGATGTAAAAAGATAATTTATGTTTTTTCAGATCATTGTCTTCCATATTATTTACAATGTAACGTGCCAGTGAAATATGTGATTTTTTTCTCATAAGTACCGCCTCCAAACAGGAATCTTTTTGTTTTTCCAACTCCCATACTACATCTCCGCGGCAAAAGAAACAAGGGTATCTTTGTAAACTTTTTGTGTAGTTTTTGTGTTTTAAAGCACTGGAATCCTGCTTTACAGATGTAAATTTTCTTATCCTGCTTTTTTATGGTCTGCACAAATGGAGCATGTGCAGACCAGTTTCATACCTGTATTAATTATTCATATTTACAGTTGCACTCGAAGCTTGCGCACTCTGTCTCTCCACAGGTGCAGGCTCCGGCACCGGAAATACCGATATGATCTGCGTGACATTTCTCATTTTCATTGAAACGGCAGTGTGTTGCCTCACACGCAACGTCGATTTCCTTAGAAACATCTTTTAATGCGTTACAGGCTGCACCGTTTGTTCCGCGGTCTTTGAAACTTCCGCAACAGGTGCTCTGTGCTTCGGTTGCTTCGCGTCCCTCCACCTGAATGTCGCCTTTGCAGCAACAGCCGTCTTCATTATTGTAGGTGCAGCTTTTCACTGAACAATCCAAATATGCCATACTTTTTTCTCCTTTTCCTTCAAATCTGTCAGACAATTGTGAAACTCCTCATAATCTTCTTTAAATTGTTCAAAATTAACAAAAACATTCAAGAC